>DSLFC04102__coassemble_12385_pt1 | contig 1973 bp, 3 predicted proteins | sample DSLFC04102__metabat2_high_PE_042 | metagenome-assembled genome bin DSLFC04102 | reverse complement strand
AACATATATACGGGTTTGTTGTCGTCTATGCTTTGATAAATCGGATCCATGCCGATTTTGTCGATCCTTTCGGGTTGAGAAAACCATCCTATTAAGGAAAAATTTGAATGAACATAGATTCCAAAATGAAATTTACGCATGGTTTGAAGAGTTCTTAGAGGCTTCGCAGATTTGTTGTCGGTCGGTTCGAGACTGTTTACAAATATATGATTTTTTTTTTTGAGCTCGAATGAATATTTATCCGAATGTGTGGTGATTGGTGTTATACCGTCCGAAGAGCGACGCCATGCGGTCTGCGGGATGGGCTTGCGGCGCAGGGAAGGGGCGATCGTGTCGCCCGGTTCGAGTTTTCCGGTTCGTTGCCGGACGAGATTGCGGGTAAGACGCGGGTATCTTGTCTCCCGCCTCCCCCCCCCGGCCTTCTGCCGGCGGGCGGATCGGGCGAAGGGGAAGGGTGGGCCGGAAGACGATAAAGAAACTGTCCGACAAGTCGCAAACCGCCTCTTTTGTTCGCCGGCTGTTCGGGATCGTCGCCGAACAGGCGATTCTCGGAGGATGGGCGACTTCGTCGGACAGTTTCGTGCGCGGGCGGGCCGCCGGGATGCGCGTACCCCCCCCCGCCGGCTACTCCCGTGCGGCTTCCGTTTCGGAGCCGGCGGCCGGTTTGGCTTGGAAGACGGCCAGCAGGTCGTCGTCCGCACCGAGCAGGAGCAGCATCGGACCGTCCATGTCGTAGCGGACCACGGAGTCGAACATCTGCATGAACTCGGCCTCGGTCTCCATGCCCGGGCAGGCCATCCGCGTCGATGCCAGCGCTCCGAAGCGGAGGGCGTTCTCGCCGCCGAGCGTGTAGCCGCCCATCAGGCGGTTGCAGGCGCCGACGCCCGAGATGCGTTCGTCGTCGCTCAGCACGACGGTGTATTTGCCCTCCTCGGGGGTTATGCTCCGGCCGCCGAGCTGCACGAGCTGCCACTCGGTTCCGACCAGCGGACGGCGGTTTTTCTTTTGGAACGAACGGCAGTTGCAGCAGGAGAACGCAGCGGCCAGCAGGGCGATGCCTGCGGCGATCTTCAAAAATCTGTTCATTTTATTCGGTGTTTTATCGTGATATTATTGCAAAAATCGTTGCAAATATAACCGAATAAAAGTGTATCTTTGCCGAAAACTTGAGAAATACTCCGATAGTATGAAAAAGATCATCGCATCGCCGCTGGCCCCCAAGGCCGTCGGCCCCTATTCCCAAGCCGTCGAAGCCGGCGGCGCACTCTATGTTTCGGGTCAGCTTCCGATCGACGGAGCCACCGGCCGGATGGCCGAGGGCATCGAAGCCCAGACGCGCCAGTCGCTCGCCAACCTCGGCCACATCCTCAAGGAGGCCGGCTACGACTATTCGAACGTGGTGAAGACCGTCGTGCTGCTCGACTCGATCGCCGATTTCGGCGCCATGAACGCCGTCTATGCGGAATACTTCACCTCCGACATGCCGGCCCGCATGTGCTACGAGGTGGCCGAACTCCCGATGGGCGCGCTGGTCGAGATCGACGCCGTGGCCGTGAAGTGATCCGTGCCGAAAAACGAAAACGCGCCTCGGTCCTCTGAGGCGCGCTTTTTTGTCTTTTGTAGATAACTTGTGGATAAATTCATCGGGTTCGTCCGGTTTTTTACAGGAAAAAGTTCCAAATTTGTAAGGTCGGATTCCGCCTCATTCCATACGAAACGATAGATTAAGAGATATTACCGCTATGTCAAAAAACACAAAGCCCGAAGAACCGCGCAAGGTCGCCTACGACGATGCGGTCGCCGAGTCGAAAGCCTATTTCGGCGGCGACGAACTCGCCGCTACGGTCTGGGTGAGCAAGTATGCGCTCAAGGATTCGTTCGGGAACATCTACGAATCGTCGCCGCGCCAGATGCACGAGCGCATCGCTGCCGAGATCGAACGCATCGAACGCAATTATCCCAACCCGATGTCC
>DSLFC04102__coassemble_10071_pt1 | contig 2325 bp, 1 predicted proteins | sample DSLFC04102__metabat2_high_PE_042 | metagenome-assembled genome bin DSLFC04102 | reverse complement strand
CACGCTCAGGTCGACCTGATAGAGCGGAGCGTTGCTCTTCATGATCTCGTCGAACCAGTCGACATCCACGCTCGGGTCGATGCCTAAGGTTGCGATCACCTGATCGCGACCCCACGCTACGTTAGCGGGGTCGTTGTAATCCATGTTGTTGTCGGCGGCAATGAGAGCGCCCTGATAGTTGAGCAGCTGCTCCGTGTTCATGGGGTTCAGCCGCGGGCGGATCATGTTCGAGAACGAGTACTGCGTGCGCAGCGTTACGACGGCGCCCTCCTCGCCGCGAGCACCCTTCTTCGAGGTTACGTAAATCACGCCGTTGGCGGCACGCGAACCGTAGATCGAAGTAGCCGACGCATCCTTGAGCGTGGTGATCGCCGCAATGTCGTTGGGGTTCATCGCGAGAAGGTTCGAGGAGCTGATGGGCGCGCCGTCCAGAAGGATCAGCGGCTCGTTGCCGGCCTGAAGCGAACCTACACCGTGCAGACGGATGGTCGAAGCCTGATTGAGCTCACCGCTGGAGCTCATGATTTGCAGACCGGCGACCTGTCCCTGCATGGCGTCCATGACGTTGTTCGTGGGGCGGGCCTCCAGTTTCTCGGACTTCACCTGATCCACCGAACCGATCACGGTGCCGACCTTGCGGCCCGTACCGTAACCCACGATCACCACGTCGGCGATGGCCTCGGCGTCCTCCTCCAGAACGATGTCCAATGCGGTACGATTGCTGACGGGAATTTGCTGGTTGGTATAACCGATGCAGGAGACCGCGAGAATTCCGTCGGCCGGAGCCGAAATGACGAACTTACCGTTTCCGTCGGTAGAGGTACCGATTCCGGTCCCTTCCACCATGATCGTGGCGCCGATGACGGGCAGACCGTCCGGGCCGACGACTGTACCGGATACCTGCTTATTCTGTGCGAATGCGAACGCGCATACGCTCAGAACAGCAATTAACGATAGTACAAGTTTTCTAACCATAAGCGTTAATTTTAATAAAATAGTTTTTAATATAAAAAGTTCATAGGCAAAGATAAAAGATAATCCATACAAGAACAAATAATTTTCTTAAAAAAACTGAGAAAATTTAGAACTGTTGGCCTTTTTTTTGCTTGGCTTACGGATTCCTCTTTATTAAAGGGATGCGATTACGGATCGTAACAGGCCGATTCGTATATTATATTAGTGTTTTTCAGGCGCAAACCTTCCCCGAAGCGTGCGTTGGAAAGGGTGTCGGCGGCATGCCGCGCGCGTCGTCCGGATGCGCCGCTGCGCTTCGAGCAGATCGTGTCGATTCTGCGGGACAGATGCTCCAATTCCCGGGACGGTTGATCGTGTGTAACGGCCGCGTAAATCTGCGTGGTGCGGATGTCTTTATGGCCGAGAAGTTTGCTGACGGTTTCGATCGGCATGCCCTGCGCGAGCGTTACGGTCGTGGCGAAAGTGTGGCGGGCGATGTGGAACGTGAGAAGACGGTCGATATTCGATCGGCGGATGATTTTTTTTCAGGCAGGCGTTGCACCAGCCGTTCGAAGGCAGCGGGAAGATGGGGGCCGTCTGCGAATCGGGCATACGTTTGGTCAGTAGGGCGCCCGGCAATTCGAAAAGACGGACCTGTACCGCGGTCCCCGTTTTTCGGCGGGTCGTGTAAATCCACAGTTGACCGTCCCGCTTTTTTACGTTGCACATCGTCAGCGATTTGATGTCTGCGTAAGACAACCCCGTAAAACAACTGAACAGATAGGCATCCCGCACCGGTCCGAGACCGGGATGATCCGGTTCGAGTTCCGCTATGCGCATCGATTCGTCCATCGTCAGACAGTCGCGCGGACAGAACTCGCTGTGCGGCTTGTAATTGGGAAAAAGGTTGCGGTCGATCAAACCCCTGTCGAAAGCCAGCGACAAGACGTGCTTCAGTGCGACGAGATAGATCCACACGGTATTGGTCTTATGGGACGTCCGGTTGGCGATGTAGTCGTGGAACCCGGAGAGAAACTCCGGTCGAGACGTTCGCAAGGCAAGTCGGAACATCCGTAGTGCGTGCGGATGAAAGTTGCGAGATGCATGCAGACTCACCTATATTTATAATGTGTGTTTGCGACCGGTTGCGCCGACCATGCGGCCGAATTCGCCGTTGTGCGACCGGAAGAAACGGACGATTCCGTCCCGCGGGTGTTCTTTGCCCAGATAGAGCTCCCGTGCCTTCTGCGGAGTAACGGTCCGCCCGTCGAAAAACAGGGCATCGTAACAACGTTCGATTCGGTAGCGGGTATGATGCAGGCGGGTGTTGCTCTGTCCCGCCTGACGGCTGCGTCCCGTTGTGCATCCCAT
>DSLFC04102__coassemble_9589_pt1 | contig 2416 bp, 2 predicted proteins | sample DSLFC04102__metabat2_high_PE_042 | metagenome-assembled genome bin DSLFC04102 | reverse complement strand
TTCTTAACGTTTCTTTCTTTTGGAGGCGATGCGTTCGGCAGCCGAAACGGACTTTTTCGGGGTTTTGCGGACGCTGAGGGTTTTGGAACCCTTTTCGCTGCGATCCCATTTCGAGCCGTCGTCGAATCGCATGAAGGCCGACCAGTCGAATCCTGCGTTGCTGTCCGCCGGTGCCGTCGGGGCTGCCGGCGAATCCGGTGCGGCGGCTCGGAAGACGGGTTCCGCCTTCCGTTCGGGGCGGGCCGTTCCGTTCGTCGGAAGGGACCGACCGCGCGTTTTCCGCGACGGCCGCACCGCAGGCGCCGTCGTCCCGGCCGTTTCGGTTTCGGCAATCTCGGCGATGGGGCGTTTGCCCCGCGCATTGAGGCTGCGGACGACCTTCTCGGCTTCGCAGAAGGGCACGGTAACGAGCGAATAATCGTCGAAGAGTTTCACGTCGTCGATGTGTTTGTCGCGCAGTCCGCATCTGAATTTGAGCATGTCGACGATCTTACGGGCCGTGTAGCCGTTGCGCCGTCCCAACCCGAGCAGGAGGCGCGCCGTACCCTTGCGGTCGACCGAGAAAGAGCGGATTTCGGGATAGCTGCTCTGATCCAGTTCGCTGCGGAACGCCAGACGCAGCAGGGCGCCGAGCGCTACGTCGGGTTCGTAGCCGGCCAACAGTTCGCGGGCCATGTCGGTGTAGTCGGCATAGGTCCCGTTTTCGACGATCTGGCGCAGTTCGTCGCAGATGCGTGCACGCTTCATCGCCACGATGTCCTGCCCCGTGGGAAGGGTCTCCTTGCGCACGTCGGCCTTGATGTCGTGCACCATGTGTCCGAATCTCCGGAATTCCGACGGCGAGATGAAGGTGATGGCCGTCCCCTGATTGCCGGCGCGGCCCGTGCGTCCGATGCGGTGCACGTAACTCTCCGAATCCTGCGGCAGCGAGTAGTTGATTACGTGGGTGAGGTTGCCGATGTCGATGCCGCGGGCGGCTACGTCGGTGGCCACGAGAATGTTGGCTGCCTTGGATTTGAATTTGCGGAGGATCTTTTCGCGCTGGGCCTGCGACACGTCGCCGTGAAGCGCTTCGGCCGCATAGCCTCGTTCGGTGAGCTTCTGCACGATCTCGTCTGCGGCTACCTTCGTGCGCATGAATACGATGCCGTAGAACTCCGGTTCGATGTCGATGATGCGCGTGAGGGCGTCGAATTTGTCGGTCTCGCGTACTTCGAAACAGATCTGGTCGGTGAGGTCGGCCGTGAGCTGCTTGTGCTCGACGCGCACGATCTCCGTGTCGTGCATGTAGCTTTTCGACAACTGCACGATCCGCTCGGGCATCGTGGCCGAGAAGAGCAGCACGCGCCGCTCGCGGGCCGTGTGGCTCATGATCTCCTCGACGTCCTCGACGAAACCCATGTTGAGCATCTCGTCGGCCTCGTCCAGTACGAGGTAGCGCACCCGATCCAGTCGGAGCGTACCGCGCCGGATGTGGTCGAGCACACGGCCCGGGGTGCCGACGACGATGTCCGCGCCGCGCGACAGGCGGCGGAGCTGCTCGCCCATGGCGGCCCCGCCGTAGATGGCCGTGATCGAGAGACGGCGTTCGCGGTTGTAGGAGAGGAGCTCCTCGGCCGCCTGCAAGGCCAATTCGCGCGTAGGCACGAGGACGATGGCTTGCACGCCCTCCTTCGAGGGGCTGAGCGTCTGGAGGATCGGGAGCCCGTAGGCGGCGGTTTTTCCGGTTCCGGTCTGCGACTGGGCGATGATATCGTTGCTTTGTCCGAGAAGTCTGGGAATGGTGAGTGTCTGAATGGCGGTAGGGGTTTCGAACCCTTTGGCACGTACGGCTTCGAGCATTTCGTCCGAAAGACCCAACGCGCCGAAATCTTGTGTTTCGGTCATAAGAGTATGTTTACGGACCAAAGGTACGATAAATAAACCGAATATCGGGCCGGAGCGCGGAATTTATCGTAAGTTGGAGGATGCGGTGTTTCGTATGCTGCTGAGCGCGTCGGCGACGGCCGGTTCCGGAACGGCAGCCGATGCCGCGGTGAGGGGCATGTTCCTCGGCGATGCAGGCGCGTAAGACGGGCCGGTTGCCAATCGTGCGTTTGTTTTTCATCCTTTTTATTCCCTTATCGTTTTTCCGGGATTCGGGATGAACCCGATGGCTGTCCGAAAAGCTCCCTCCCCTCTCCATGGGGAATTGCCTCTTCGGAAAAAAGCCTCGGATAGCGGTACCAATAGAAAAGAGGCTGTCTAATTGATTTTAGACAGCCTCTTTTCTATTTGCAGTTGCGACTGGAGGTCGTTTCCCCAGATCAGTTTTGCTGAACCTTCAGCGGACCCGTCCAACTTCCGGTGATGTGGTTGTTCGCATCGTCGTAAACGTCGATTTCGAAGTTCCAGTTGGCACCGTCCTGCGTGATTT
>DSLFC04102__coassemble_6916_pt1 | contig 3158 bp, 3 predicted proteins | sample DSLFC04102__metabat2_high_PE_042 | metagenome-assembled genome bin DSLFC04102 | reverse complement strand
TCTTCATGGCGGCGAACCATGCCTTGACCAGCCCGGTCGAACGGTCGGTGTAGCTCTCGCGGAAACGCTCCAGCGAAGAGCCTTGGGCGCGGAACAGCAGTATTTCCAGCAGATCACGATGCGTGTCGATGAGCGAAACGTATTCGTCGATGCAGGTCTTCAGGTATTTTTCGGAACGCATCGACATCACGTCCTCGCCGCGTATGCCGTGATGCTCCTGCAACATGGCCTCCATGGCGTGCAGAACGGGACGGACCACCTCGCGGAACAGTTCGTCCTTGCCCGCGAAGTAGTTGTATATGTTCCCGACACCTACGCCGACTGCTCCGGCGATCTCGCGCATGGAGGTCTTGGAATAGCCCTTCCGGCCGAACTGCTCGCCGGCGGCCGCCAGTATGCGGCGGCGTATGTCGTCTTTCAGCACTCGCATATGAAATAACGAACGACGTTCGGTTCGTCGTTTCGGCAAAGGTACATTATTCGGGACAGTCAGACAATCGTCATTTATAGGTATTTCGCCCCATGGCGAAAGGCGGGCGGAGCACGGCCGGTCGTCCGGACAGGTCCGAAAGCAGCCGTTCCGGACGTTCGGAAGCCGCCGCAAATGTGTGTCCGCGAGACGGGCGGGCGGAAAGACGGGGAATGTACGCCGCCTCCGTTCGTCCGGATCCGCAGCCGGCCGCCCGGCGGGCCGCATCCGTTCCGCAAGAGGGGCGGAACCCATGAACGGGCGGGAAGCTGCCGGCGGTCGCACGACCGGAACCGCACGCGGGAGAAGGGCCCGAGGCGGATGTTCCGCACGAAACGCAGTTGCGCACGATTCGGCCCCTCCCCTATTATACATAAGGTGTCCGTTCCGGCTTTGCGATCTTGCCGAGGCGGCGACGGCTGAAAATCCGTTGTCCGAGAATGCGCCGGGCCGTGTCGGGGCAGCCGGAAAGACGGCGGCGAAGCGACGCCCCCGAAAAAAACGCCCGGAAACGGGGTCCTTGCGCCGGCAAGGAAGCGAAGCATCCGTCGCCGTTCTCAGGAGAAGGCCGGCGGGCTCTCGGGCATGCCGGCATCCGGTCGGCTTTGCGCTCCTCGGCGCCGATACGGCGAGGCCCGAAAAAAAGAAAAAACGCCGATCGGTCCGGGCGGGTCCTTCGACATCGGACGGCGTGCGGCACGCCGCCGCGCCGGGGCGGGCCGGGTGGGGGGGGGAAATCGGCGGAGAAGGCCCGGGATTGCATCTTTTTTGTTATATTTGCCGTATGAAAAGAATCGGAATCCTCCTCGCGGCCTGCGCCGCGGCGCTCGGTGTGCGGGCGCAAGAGCCGGTGCTCCCCAGCCCCGATGCGAAGAGCATGAGCATGGGCGGCGTCGTAACGACCACCCTCGCGGCTTCGCACGCCATCTACAACAACGCCGCCGGCGCGGCCTTCTCGCCCATGAAGATGCAGCTTTCGACGACCTACTTCACGCAGAAGGAATACAACTACTACACGGCCTCGGGCTCCTACAACTTCGACGCCCGCAACTATTTGCAGGCCGGATGGCGCCTGTTCCGGCGGGAGAAAGGCAACAGCGACATGATGGTCGACCTCGGATACGCACGCCGCATCGGCGAACGCTGGTCGGTGGGCCTCGTCGGGCGATACACCCACCTCAAGCGGCCCGGCGGGAACGACGACGGACTGGCGGCGGACCTCAGCGCGATGTACCTGCTGCCGCTCGAAAACATCGGGCACTACTCCACGCTCCGGGCCGGTGCGAAACTCGCGGGGCTGGGCGGATACTTCGGAGACAATGGCTGCGGGATGCCGGCGGAGTTCACGGCGGGCGCCGCATTCGACACCTTCATCACGGACGCCCACGAAATAACGGTGGCGGCCGATCTGGGGTATTGCTTCAACCCTTCGTCCGTGCGCGGATTCCAAGCCTCGGTCGGCGCGGAGTACAACCTCATGCAGCTCTTCCAGATCCGCGGCGGCTACCACTACGGCGAAAAGAGCGTCTGTCCGAGTTACGCTTCGGTGGGCGCCGGCGTGCGGTTTCTGCATCTGAGACTCGACTTCGCCTATCTCTTCGCCGAAAAGGGCACCTATCTGCGCAACACGTACAGCTTCAGTCTCGGCTTCGATTTCTGAGTTCGTCGAGCAGCCCCTCGCAGCCCTCTTCGAGCAGGTCGAGCACCAGCTCGAAACCTTCGTCTCCCCCGTAATAGGGATCGGGGACGCAAGTGCGGGCCGAGCGGCGGCAGAAATCGGTCATACGGAAAATCTTCCCGGCACAGTCCCGCGAAGGGGCCAGACGGTGTACGTTCTCGTAGTTCGCGTCGTCCATCACCACGATCCGGTCGAAGGCATGGAAATCCTCTCGCCGGATCCGGCGCGCACGGTGCGTCAGATCGTATCCGCGCCGCGCCGCCGCCCGACGCATGCGCGGGTCGGGCAGTTCGCCCGCGTGGCCGGCATAGGTGCCGGCGGAGTCGGCCTCGATCCGGTCTTCCAATCCGCTTCGCGCGACCATATGCCGCAGGATGCCTTCCGCGGCCGGCGAACGGCAGATGTTGCCGAGGCAGACGAACAGAATCTTCGTTTTCATGCGGCAAAGGTACGAATAAATCGGCAACGGATGCGAATCGGTTCGGATTTTCGCCGGGCGGACGGCCCCGAAGCGAAGGCCGAAGCCGGGAACGAACCGGGAACGGAAGCGGGATGCATTTGCGTCTTCGTACGTCTCGGTCCGCCGAAAGGTGCCCGAAAAGCGGCCGAAAGCCGGAATACTCCCGGCCCGATGCCCGAAACGGCCGGCCGCGGGTCCGGGACGAACAGGGCGGCCGACGGGTCGCTTCGCGCCGAGCCGCGGCAGCACGAAAGGCATACCCTTCCCGTGCGGAAATCCGCGCCGCCGCCCGTTCGGTCTGCCGCCCGGCAGCGCCCGCACCCCTTACGCCCTGCGGGGGGGGGCTTTGCGGGCTTCCCCGGGGCTTTCCGCGTCGCGCAGCATGCGGATTTTCCGTCCTGCAATGGAAGCCGCTCGACCGCCTCTTTCCGTTCGTTCCGCGCTGCCGGGGTTTTCACGTATGTGTGAATTGCGGGGGGGGGCTGACTGCCCCCGTTCTATGTTTCGTGCGGAGCCGTTTCCGAACAGGCGAACATCCGCAAGGGGCGGGC
>DSLFC04102__coassemble_4392_pt1 | contig 4690 bp, 5 predicted proteins | sample DSLFC04102__metabat2_high_PE_042 | metagenome-assembled genome bin DSLFC04102 | reverse complement strand
CTGTTATAGCAATCGCCCCGTCAGAACGCTGCTGACGGGGCGATTGAGTAAGATTGATCTAAAACTATGAACAAGGAATAGTCGATCTTATTTTATTTTCACCGCAAAGCTCTTCGCGGGTTTGAACGCCGGCACCTTGTGCGCCGGGACTATTTTTAGGAGCGCTTCTGTCGCAGACGCGGACGTGACGTCGCGGCATGATGCCGGAGAAACATCCTTTACGAACCGCTTGGAAAGCCGATGGGAACGGATGCATAAATTCGCAAAAAATTCATGATTATTCGGACGAACTCACTACTTTTGTGCCGAAAACGGGATAGGCGGACAGATTCGATCCGTGCTTTTCCATAGGAGCGTGTGCCGAATGAACGTGCGGCATGGAAACCGAGGAAAGAGCGGACCGGGGGATATGAACGAGGCCGGCGGAACTGTGGCGCAACCGGCGATGCCGCGAACCGGTGCGCCCCGTCGGGAAAAGCCCGTAATGGGACCGTCGGCCCGGTAATTTATTTTTCGGTTATGGATTTTATTACGATTATTGATTACATCGGTACCTTCGCTTTTGCCATCAGCGGCATCCGTCTTGCGTCGGCCAAACGCTTCGATTGGTTCGGGGCCTATGTCGTGGGTTTCGTTACGGCGGTCGGCGGCGGTACGATGCGGGATCTGATGCTCGGCTGCACGCCTTTCTGGATGTCGAATGTGGCTTATCTGATCGTTTCGGGCCTTGCGCTGCTCTTTGTGGTCGGGCTGCGCAAATACGTGGTGAAGCTGAACAATACGTTTTTCATATTCGATGCGATCGGTCTCGGACTGTTTACGGTGGTCGGGGTCGAAAAAAGTATCGCGGCGGGTTATCCGATGTGGGTCGGCATCATCATGGGAACCATGACCGGTGCGGCGGGCGGAATGTTCCGTGATATATTCATCAATGAAGTGCCTCTTATTTTCCGTAAGGATATATATGCCATAGCTTGCGTCTGCGGCGGTTTTATCTACTATCTATGCCATTATCTGGGCGTTGCGCCTGCTCTCACGCAATTTGTAGCAGCTTGTTCCGTAATCGTGATCCGTATCCTTGCGGTGCGCTACGGCATTTGCCTGCCGGCGTTGCACGCAGAGGACGACTCGAAAAGGTAGCGGGTCAGATGACTGCGAATATGTTCCTGCACCATCCGGCAGCGGGAAGCATGCCGGCGGCGGGAAGTGCATATCGGTTGCCGAGCCGTCGGACGATATCCGAACAAATGATATCCGGTCGGTCAGATGGCTGCGAGTATATTCCTGCACCATCCGGCAGCGAGAAGCACGACGACGGCGGGAAGCGCATATCGGTTGCCGAGCTGTCGGACGGCATTCGAAAAGGTGTTTCGTCCGAGCATCCAATCAACCGACAGCCAGATACAAGCCGCGACAAAGGCGGCGATCAGGAGGCACGACAGCGGATTGATCGAAAGGGCTTCGCCGAATTTGCCGCGGAGCAGGGCATCGAGCGCCCGCATTCCTCCGCATCCCGGACAGGGAAACCCTGTAACGGTCTTAAAGGGACAAGGAATACGAATGTCCAGCCCGTAGGTCAGCCCCAAGAGGAGCAGTCCGCCGGAAAGCAATCCGGCTAAACGGAGACCGTTCGATTCGGAGTTGCGCATCTCTACCGGAGCATTGCGGCCGTACTCTGAAAACGTCGGTAGTTGTATTGTTTGGCTCTGCCGGTCGCGGTGAAAATGTCGATGAGCCACCAGATGCCGAAGCCGTAGCAGGTCAGAATCTTCAGAATGCCCAGCGCGATGTCGTTCAGAAAGAGGCGTTCCCACCCCAGCAGGATGGCGATTACGAGAATCAGCGTCGGGTCGGTGTAATTGACCGACGCGAGCGCGACGATCTGGTCGTCGCTCATCCTTTCGAGCTGTTCTTTGATCGATACGAGCGCTGCGGGTTCGAATTTATCCGCGTTGCATGCGAGAAACATGTTGATCCGATCTCTTTCCATGATTGTACGTTGGGCCGTTTCCGGACGGTCGTCGTACAAAGATACGAATAAATCGAGTGCAAAAACAAATTTATTCGCTTTTGCCGAACGGAAGTATCTAAAACGCAGTCAAAGATATGAATATGTCGAGTGCAAAAGCAAATTTCGGAAGTATCCGAGGCGAAGTCCGTGATGCGAAAGTCGGGCGCAAAAACGGATTTTTATTCGGTTTCGCCGAGAGGGTGTAGCTCCATAGATGCGGAAAACCGTTGAATTTCTTTCGTCCATTTCTCGCCTCGGCATAACTCGAACGAGTTCGACTCTGCGCTCGGCTTAATGAAATGGTTGAATTTCTTTCGTCCGTTTCCCCGCCTCGGCATAGCCCGAACGAGTTCAGCTCTGCTCTCGGCATAATGAAATGGTCCGTTTCGTGGATCGGGCGGCTCAATTCCCGGATTCGACGAAAATAGGGATTGCGGCATATTCTATAAATGGCAGGGCGTTCGCGCGGGGCGGGCCGCACGGCCGTTTGGAAAGGTGCGGGACCGTGTGTCCCGGCCGCTTCGGCATAGTTCGCCGAGAGCAGGAGAGGAGCCGTTTTTGCTTCCGCCAGCTGCGGAAGCCCGTTTTCGGGAGTTATGTCCGCTTCGGGCTCATTTGCGGCGAACGGGGTGCGAGGAGGAGCTGCGACGTGCCGGAGAATACGGACAGTCGTTCGGATGGTGTCGTTCGCGGCATTAAAAAGAAGCGGTTCTGTTCGTGCGGGCACCGAATGCAGGCGGTACCTGTTCCTGCAGGGTGGAACCGACGGGGCGGTAATGCTGCTCCGTGCAAAACGATCCGGGCCCGGCTTCTGCGGCGATAATGGCGTCATAAAGGCTTGGAGTGATCGAGGGACAGATAACCGGGAGGGCCGGGCACTCCGAAGTCCCGGGTAAACGCAAGTGCTCCCGTATCGGTTCCGTCCGGGTAGAGCGTCCGCGTCCGGGGAGTGGGAGGGGCTTGGAGCGACCGCGGCAAAGGTTCCGGGACCGGGCCGAGCGGTCCTGTGCAAATGCCGTGCGGAACAGACGGTATGGAGGTCCGGGATAACAGCGGCACGGGACCGCGAACGGGCCGGAACGTGGCCCCCGTCCTCCTGCATTCCGTCTTTGGAAAAAAGAGCCGGTCATCATGACATGACCGGCCCGTAAATCCTGCGATTTTCCGCGGTTAGCATTTCATGTACCCTTTGATGTAATGGTGGTGCGATCCGAAACGCTCGAAAGCGGCTTTGTCCAGCTCCTCCTGTGCCGAGGGGTCGGCGACGGAGATAATCAGACGGGCACGCTCCTGAAGCGTCTTGCCGTAGAGATCTACGGCGCCGTGCTCCGTTACGAACCAGTGGATGTGGTTGCGGGTCGTAACCACGCCGGCGCCCGGGGTCAGCACGGGAGCGATCTTCGAGATGCCTTTGTTCGTAACCGAAGGCATGGCGATGATGGCCTTGCCGCCCTTCGAAAGCGATGCGCCGTAGACGAAGTCGATCTGACCGCCGACGCCCGAATAGAATTTCGTGCCGAGCGAGTCGGCGCACACCTGTCCGGTGAGGTCGATCTGCAAGGCCGAGTTGATGGCCGTTACGCGGTCGTTCTTGGCGATGATGTAGGGGTCGTTCGTGTAGCCTACGTCCATCATCAGCACTCCCGGGTTGTCGTCGATGAAGTCGTAGACGCGCTGCGAACCCATCAGGAAGGTGGAGACCATCTTTCCCTTGTCGATGTTTTTGGCTTCGCCGTTGATGACGCCCTTTTCGACGAGCGGCAGTACGCCGTCGGCGAACATTTCGGTGTGGATGCCGAGGTTCTTGTGGCCGCCGAGCTGGGCCAGCACGGCGTTGGGGATGGCGCCGATGCCCATCTGGAGCGTCGCACCGTCCTCGATCAGCGCTGCGCAGTTGCGCCCGATGGCGGTCTCGATCTCGTTCGGCTCGGTGAAGTGGGCCTCCTCCAGCGGGGTGTCGTCCTGCACGAAGAGGTCGATCTTCGAGGCATGGATCATGGCGTCGCCGAACGAACGGGGCACGTGCTTGTTCACCACGGCGATCACATGCTCGGCGGTCTCCACGGCGGCGAGCGTCGCATCGACCGACGTGCCGAGCGAGACGTAGCCGTGTTTGTCGGGCGTCGACACTTGGATCATCGCCACGTTGCACGGCACGGCTCCGCTGCGGTAGAGACGCTGCGTTTCGCTCAGGAAGATGGGAATGTAGTCCGCATAGCCGCTCTGCGTAACTTTGCGGACATTGCCGCCCACGAAGAACGAGTCGAGCTGGAAGATCCCTTCGAATTCGGGTGCGGCATAGGGAGCCGGACCCTCGGTGTGGAGGTGATGGATGTGCACATCCCGGAATTCCTTGTTGGCGCCGCGCTCGCACATGGCCTTGATGAGGCATTGGGGAGCCGAGGCAACCGAGCTGAGGTGGATGTGGTCTCCGGACTTGATGACCTTCACAGCCTCCTCGGCGGTCGTAAACTTGATTTGGTAATTCATTTACTTGTAATGTATTTTGGTTAGGCAATTATGATCTTCTGCCGGAGATTCCGAGCCTGTTCCGGCCTCGGATCGCCGTTGTTCGTCGTCATGGTTCGCCGCATGTGCGGTTTCACCTCTCCTTCGCGGAGCGCGTCCCGGGTCCGGCCCTTCGGCGCCGGCCTCTTGCCGGGTCTCCGCCGTGGGGCG
>DSLFC04102__coassemble_4168_pt1 | contig 4892 bp, 5 predicted proteins | sample DSLFC04102__metabat2_high_PE_042 | metagenome-assembled genome bin DSLFC04102 | reverse complement strand
TTCCAGCCTCTCCCGCACGCCGGACAAAGTTCGGGTCCGTACTGTGCACGCTGCCGTTCCGCATCACCGCCCGGCACCCCGGGAACGGTCCCGTCCGACATCTTTCTGCCCGGCCTTCGCCCCTCCGGCTCCCGCTTCCGCCGCTCCGCCGTTTTCGCTCTTTCCCGCCGCGGCTCCGCCCCTCCCCGCGGCGACCGGCCGAACCGGCTGCTCCTTCGGCCCGGCACGCGAAAAGGGCTGTCTGACAGATCTCAGACAGCCCCGTTTTTATCCGTATGCTATTCGGGAACTTCTCCCAATACGCAATTTTCAGAGAATTGGAAAAACTCGTCAGACGGCCCCCTTCATTCGTACAGCCGTTCGAGAACTTCTCCCCCCCCCTCCGAACATGCCGCTCAAAGGATCGAAAAACTTGCCGGACAGCTCCGTCCGCTCCCGAATCGCGCAGCCGGCCGACCGCCTTCCCGCCCCGGCAGCGGCGGGGCTCAGCAGTTCATCGCACCGCAGCAGTGGATCACCTGACCGCTGACATACGACGAGAGGTCCGACGCGAGGAACAGCGCCACCTTGGCCACCTCCTCGGGCGTACCGCCGCGCCGCAGCGGAATCTGCTTGTACCATCCCTCCTTCACCTCGTCGGGCAGCTTGTCGGTCATCTCCGTCATGATGAAGCCGGGAGCTATGGCGTTCGCGCGGATGCCGCGGGAGCCCATCTCCTTGGCGATGGATTTCGCCAGTCCGATCATGCCGGCCTTCGACGCCGAGTAGTTGCACTGTCCGGCGTTGCCGCTCACACCCACCACCGACGACATGTTGATGATCGATCCGCTCTTCTGCCGCGCCATCGCCGGCACGACGGCGTGGATGAAGTTGAACGCCGACTTCAGATTGACCGTCAGCACGGCGTCCCACTGCGCCTCGGACATGCGCATCATCAGTCCGTCCTTGGTGATGCCGGCGTTGTTCACCAGAATGTCGATGCGGCCGAACTCCTTCAGGATCTCGTCGATCACCTTATGCGTCTGTTCGAAATCGGCCGCATTCGACGCATAGCCCCGGGCTTTCACGCCCAGCGCCGCGATTTCGGCTTCGGCGGCTTTGCCGTTCTCGTCGATCGCAAGGTCGGTGAACGCCACGTCGGCCCCCTCCCGTGCGAACTGAAGTGCGATGGCTTTTCCGATTCCGCGCGCGGCGCCCGTTACGACGGCGACTTTTCCTTCGAGTAATTTCATAGCTTTCCTTTATATTATTAAATAAGTGTTTCGATCGTCTCCCGGCCGCCCCCCCCCGGCCGCCCCCGGGCCGCATTCGCCCCATCCCCGGCCGTCGGGCGCGTTTCCGTTCCGCCGCGGTCCGCCTGCTTTCGGTCCGGGGCCCCCGAAGCCGTGCGGGAGAGGGCCGCAGCTGCCCACGGCGGCACTCCGGCGAGGGCGGGGTGCATTCCGCCTTTTGCGGCCCGAAAGTCCTCGCCGAAAAACGAAGGGGACGCCCCTTCCCTTCCGGACGGCCTTCTCTTCCGCCTCGTCATCCCCCCCCCGCCCGAAGGGACGGCGGCCATTGCGCCCCCCTCACTGCGGACCGTATTCCGCCCGCAGCCCGGTCCGGCTCTTCCGCCTGCGCCGCACCGCGGCCAAGCCCCGGCGCCGGCCGCGGATGCGCGCGCTCTTTTCGGACGCCGCACCCGCCGGCGGTTCCCCTGCCGACGTTCGGCGCTCCGCTCCCGGGAGCCCGGAAGCACCGGATTTCCGGGTAGGCGCTCCGCCAGCGGCGGAGGCGGAAAACGCTTCAAAGGTACTAAATTTTTCGGGAAACGCATTTCGGGGTGTCGAAATTCGCTAAATATTACTATCTTTACACCACGCAACCAAATTTACTTACACTTTAATGAAAACAGACACCCAAATCTTCGATTTGATCGCCGAGGAGCGCCAGCGGCAGATGAAAGGCATCGAGCTGATCGCCTCGGAAAATTTCGTCAGCGACGAGGTGATGCAGGCCATGGGCTCCGTGCTCACCAACAAATACGCCGAAGGCTATCCCGCCGCCCGCTACTACGGCGGCTGCGAGGTGGTCGACAAGGTGGAGCGCCTCGCCATCGAGCGCATCTGCCGGCTCTACGGCGCCGAGTATGCCAACGTGCAGCCCCACTCGGGCGCACAGGCCAACATGGCCGTCTTCTTCGCGTGCCTCAAGCCGGGCGACACCTTCATGGGCCTCGATCTGGCGCACGGCGGCCACTTGTCGCACGGTTCGCCGGTCAACATGTCGGGCATGTACTTCAACGCCGTGGGCTACCAGCTCAACGAGGCGACAGGCGTGATCGACTACGACAAGATGGAGCAGAAGGCCCTCGAATGCAAGCCCAAGCTGATCGTGGGCGGCGCTTCGGCCTATTCGCGCGAATGGGACTACAAGCGCATGCGCGAAATCGCCGACAAGGTGGGCGCGCTGCTGCTCGTCGACATGGCCCACACGGCGGGTCTGATCGCCGCCGGACTGCTGGAGAACCCCGTGAAGTACGCGCACATCGTTACCTCGACGACGCACAAGACGCTGCGCGGCCCGCGCGGCGGCATCATCCTCATGGGCAAGGACTTCGAGAATCCGTGGGGCCTCAAGACCCCGAAGGGTGCGGTGAAGATGATGTCGCAGGTGCTCAACTCGGCCGTCTTCCCCGGCATACAGGGCGGCCCGCTGGAGCACGTGATCGCCGCCAAGGCCGTGGCTTTCGGCGAAGCGCTCGAACCCTCCTACAAGGAGTACCAGACGCAGGTGCAGAAGAACGCCCGGGCGATGGCCGAAGCGTTCGTCAAGCGCGGCTACAAGATCGTTTCGGGCGGCACGGACAACCACCTGATGCTGGTCGACCTGCGCACGAAGTTCCCCGAACTGACGGGCAAGCTGGCCGAGAAGTGCCTCGTGGCGGCCGACATCACCACCAACAAGAACATGGTGCCGTTCGACAGCCGCTCGCCGTTCCAGACCTCGGGTCTGCGTTTCGGCACGCCGGCCATCACCACGCGCGGCGTGAAGGAGGACAAGATGGACTACATCGTGGGCCTCATCGACCGCGTGCTGAGCGATCCGGAGAACGAAGCCAACATCGCGGCCGTCCGCAAGGACGTGAACGCCATGATGGCCGACTATCCGCTCTTCGCATGGTAGCCGATGAAGGAGGTCATCGAATTTTTCCGCGAACTGCACGACCACAACACCCGCGAATGGTTCGACGCGAACCGCGCGCGCTGGAAGAGGGTCCAGACGCAGTTCCATGCTTTTGCCGAAGGGTTGATCGACGGAATCGCGTCGTTCGACCCTTCGGTCCAAGGGCTTCGTGCGAAAGACTGCACCTACCGCATCGCCCGCGACACGCGCTTCAGCCCCGACAAGTCGCCCTACAAGACCTATATCGGGGCCTATGTAGCCCCGCACGGCAAGAAGTCGGGCTATGCCGGCTACTATTTTCACATCGAGCCCTGCGCCGACACGTCGGTGTGGAGCAGCATGCTGACGGCGGGTCTCTACTGCCCCGAGCCGGTCGTGCTGCGCTCGGTGCGCGAGGAGATACTCGACAATGGCGCGGAGATTGCAGCGGCCATCCGCGAGGCGACGGGTTTCACGGTCTGCGAGCAGAACAAACTCAAACGCACTCCCGCGGGCTTCCCGCGCGGCAGCGAGTACGACGAATTGCTCAGACTCAAGGACTTTTGCATCCAGCAGCGGATCACGGAGGAGTTCCTCGCGGCGCCCGATCTGCTGGAGCGGACGCTCGCCGAGTTCCGCCGGACGAAACATTTCGTCGGCATTCTGAACCGCGCCGTGCGGTTCGCTCACGAAGAGATGATGTGATATGAAAAAGTTACTGTGGTTCGCAGCGCTCTTCGCCGCCGTGGCGGCGTCGGCGCAGGAGGTGGAGAAGACGACGTTCCTCTACGCCGTCGAAGGGAGCGATTCGCTGCGCGTGGATCGCTACCGCGTGCAGGGCGAAAGGGCGGAGCCGGCGCCCTGTCTGGTCTTCGTCTTCGGCGGCGGCTTCGTGTGGGGCAGCCGCGACGACGCCTCGTACCTGCCGTTCTTCGAGTACATGGCGCGCCGCGGATTCACCGTGGCCTCGATCGACTACCGGCTCGGTCTGCGGGCCGCTTACGAAGCCGGCACGCTCGACGAACGGACCTTCCCCGCGGCCTTTCCGGCCAGCATCGAGACGGCCGCCGAGGATCTGTACAGCGCGACGGCCTATCTGCTGGCCCATGCCGACGAGTGGGGGATCGACCCCCGCCGGATCGTAGCGTGCGGTTCGAGCGCCGGAGCCATCACGGTGCTGCAAGCCGAATACGGTCTCTGCGCGGGCGCCGAGGCCGCGCGCAAATTGCCCGCGGAGTTCAATTACGGGGGTGTGATCGCGTTTGCGGGCGCCCTTTTCGCCGTGGGCGACGATCTGGCGTGGGGCACGGCGCGCACGCCGGCGCCGATGCTGCTCTTCCACGGAGATGCCGACCGCAACGTGCCCTACGGCGCCGTGCGTGCCATGGGGGCCGGGTTCTTCGGTTCGGAATATATCGCCGCGCAACTCACCGAAATGGGGGTGCCCCATGCGTTCTACTCGGTCGCCAATGCGGGACACGAGATCGCCGTCTCGCCGATGAACGAGAACCGCTTCGAGATCGACTCGTTCCTCGAAAAGCTGGTCTTCCAACGCCTGCCGCTGCGGATCGACACGCGGATTGCGGCACTCGACAAACCCGACGTGCCGAAGGCATTCACGCTCGGAGAGTACATCGAAGCCAACTTCGGCGGCCGGTAGCTCCTGCGGCGGCCGGGGCGGCGGAAATTCCGCCGCGCCATTCCGAGGCGGGCCGCGGGCAGAGCCCCCCCCGGCGGTGAGCGAGGGG
>DSLFC04102__coassemble_3519_pt1 | contig 5615 bp, 6 predicted proteins | sample DSLFC04102__metabat2_high_PE_042 | metagenome-assembled genome bin DSLFC04102 | reverse complement strand
AACTCTCTTTTCCGACGCCGCAAAGCGGGCATACCCAATCGTCGGGAATCTCTTCGAACGGCGTGCCCGGGGCGATACCGCCATCGGGGTCTCCTACGGCGGGATCGTAGATCCAGTCGCAGACGGTGCATCTGTACTTTTTCATAGGTCGATACTTTTAACTGTTATATAACGGTGTTTGCTTCCATTGCGGCAAGTGCGGTGCCGCACCGCTTCAAAGATAGAAAAAAATCGGGGAACGGACCGTATTCCGAAGATATTTCGGTCGATCACGGTCCGGTGCCGACCGGAACGTGCGATGGATGACGCCTTTCCTCCCGTTTCGCATCATTTCGCGTCTCTCGGCCCCCGTGGAGCGAAAAAACGGAGAACGACCCCTGAAGGTCGTTCTCCGGATCGGGTTTCCGTCTTTCGGACGCTCGGTTCGCCGAAGCAGATCGTTGAATCCGGCCGCTCTGCTGCGGATCTGCGGCGTCCTCCGACGGCGGCCTGTCCCTCGTTTCCGGGTCGGAAACCGGTGCGGTTCGAATGAGCCGTCCGGCTTCGGAATCGGGGGCGAGGCCTGTTACTGGAAAATATTAAAGATCGAAGTCCCCATACCCTTCATAGTCGGAGCCGATGATATGCAATGTGTAGAAACCTGCTTCGAGTGCGACGTTCAGGCACACCTGCGGTTCGAGCGAACTGTCGCATGTATAACGGGTCAGTGTCCGTCCCGTCGAGTTGTCCGTTACGCTGACGGTAACCGTTCCCACGTTGCGGTTGAACCAGATTTCCAGCAGGGCGAGGTCGGTCGTGTAATGAGCTTCGACGGTCGCTTGTGCGGAGGTCGTCATCGGCGGTGTCGGCGGCGTCTTATCCGTAATCGGAATATCCTGCTCTTTTTTCGGCGGATCGAGCGGTTGGACGGTTGCGGCGGTCGCCGACGCTACGAACAAAAGCGAGGCTGCGACGAACAGTAAAAGTTTCTTCATAATATAAATTAAATAGTTTATTTGGTTTATGAACGTGAAGTTAGTCGTTTTTTACGGAATATCCAAACATTCAGCATCTTCCGCAATATCATAGGTTGCCGGATAATGGGATTGAAAATCAATAGTTTATAGCTGTGGGATCCTATGCAAATGGGTGTAAATATTATTTTTCGTACCGCTAAATTATTGGTTATTAGTTTAGTATAAAACACAGAAAGAGCTATTATATAAAATACTTTCGGAATATCCTTTCGGCCCGTTTCGAACGGGAAACGACCCGAAAGGAATATAGACTTTATGCTGCGATCATTGCGCCCGGGGTGCGAGCTGACGCAGCAGATCGGTGAAGAAGTCCTCGATCTTATAGTCGGCCGGAAGTTTCAGTTTGTGGCGCAGACGGCTGCGTTTGTTGTAGAACGAACCGATATCCCCGTAGTCGTACATATAGCAGATGGCCTGTTGCGAAAATCCGAAGCAGAGCAGACAGCAAAGGTCGAGATCGTGTTTCGTCAGCTCGGGATAGTGGGCCTTCAGATAGTCGACCACACCGTTGTATTTGCGGTTGACCACATATTGCAGATCGGTGAGCGCATGCCGTGAATTGACGTTGACACCGACATATTTCTGGAAATTCTTGATAAACAGACTCGGTTTGATCGTTTGCGACGAGGCGATCAGTTCGCGCAGTCCGATCATGCGTTCTTCCAGCGCCTTGTAAAGCTGTGTCTCCTGCAGGTCGTCCTTGTCGCTCTGCTCTTGCAGGCTGGCCATACGCTTTTGCAGACCGTCGTAGGTCGTGCGCAAACTGCACAGTTCCGTTTCGGCCTGCCTTATTTGTTCGTGCGCTCTTTTTTGCCATCGGCAGAAGGCCCTGATTGCGATCCAGATACCGATCGTAAAAATAATTGTCAGCAACAAAATGACGATCGACTGATAATGTCGTTGAACCGCCAGAGCTTCATTATGAGAGGTCAATAGTTTATTCTGACAACGCTGCTCGATCTCCTGCATGAAGGTTCGGTTTTTGAGCGCGTTCATCGAATCTATGATACGGCAGTAGGTGTAGGCGTAGTCCTGAGCCTTTTTGTAATTTCCGGCTGCGAATTCGATCTGTTCGAGGAGCGAATAGCAGTCGGCGATCGTGTATCCCGACGCGCGGTCCGCGGCGCCGATGCATTTCAGCCCGTACGCACGCGCCGAGTCGAGGTTGCCTTCTTTGAAATGGAGGGACAACATCAATCCCCATTGCGTGCTGGGCGAAAGGTTCGGCGAATGGCGTGCGAAAAGCGCGTCGACGTATCTGCGGACCGAATCGGTGCCGACCTCTTTCATGAGTATCCATGAGCGGTTCAATTGCGCTCTGAGAAGATCGTCGCTCATGCCGAGCTGTTCATAAAGAGCGGATGCTTCCCGAAGACAAGAATCCGAGCGGTAGTTATCGTGCAGATTGAGGTAGACATGCCCCAGCCATTCGAGCGAAATGGCCGTATTGAGCCTCTGTCCTGCTTTGAGGAAATGCCGGTTGCTCCGTTTGAGGTATCCGAGCGCCTCTTCGTAACTGAGTTGGTTGCTGTAAAGCAGACCGATGCTGAAAGCGATCTGTCCTTTCAGATAGTCGTCGTCCGTCTCGCTGACATGGGCCTGCGCATGGAACAGAGCCTCCGCCGCACCGATTTTGTCGCAGCGGTTGTCGTATATCCGTCCCAGATAGTAGTATGCCGAGGCTTTTTCGTGGGGAGTATCCCGGCTCTCGTAGTAGCGGACCGCGATCCGGATCAGCGAGTCGTCGGTGCGGAAGATGCGGTTTTTGTCCAGCGCCTGCGAGTAGAGCAGAGCGTATTGGGCTCGGGAGGAGGCGCGTTTGAGGTGTTCGGTGCGGAGGGTCCGAAGCAGTGCCAGTGCCCGGGCCGGTTCGTCGCGCATCAGCGCACGCGCGTTGTCGAGAACGAGATCGGTTTCGCGCTGCCGGCTGCATGAGACGCCGAGAAAAAAGATAATCAGTATTAGATATTTCATATCGTTGAGTTGGCATGCAAAGATAGATATTTTATGCGAAAGTCCGTATGTGCTATGCGTTGCGATGCGCCCGCAGGCTCATTTTTCGTCGGAAGGGTTCCGGCGGCCGGTCGTAGGAGGCGGAAGAAACGGTTTTCGTCCTCATGCCGCGGAGTTCCGTCGGAGCCCCGCACAGATATTTATCGAGGTGGTTTGCACGGAGCATATCGGACGAAAGACCGGCTGTTTACCCCTGAAACGCGGCATCGGTCCCGGGCGATTGTCGGTCGTCGCAGTTCGACGCGGCCGACTCGATGAACCGTGCCGGGCTGCTGCGCAACGCGGTATACCTTGCGCCGGCGGTCCGCATCTTCGGGCGGCCAGTGCTCCTCTCGACGGTCGGCGCCGCCGTGGGGGGCGACAAGGAGACGGCGCCTGTCTTGTGCCGTGCGTTGGGCGGCATTCCATCGTACGGCCGTGGGGCTGTCGGTGCGTGGGAGGAGGGGTGTGCTATGAAACGGTGCAGGAGAAGAACCGCGGCGAGTTGGGCGCGGCGGCTTTGCGGACCGGGGCGTCTCTTGCGTTCCCCGGTGCTCGATGCGCTCGCCGAAGGAGCGGAAATCTTGTCCGGTCGCGGATGCCGCGGGGGGCTTCGGCCGCGGCGCACGAGGCTGCGCTTCGGCGGATGCGGCAGGCCGGGGTGCGCTGGACGAGCATTGCGCAGGTCGCCTGCGAGTTGCAGTGCGACCGGAGCCGCAGACGGCCGACGCCCGGATCGGTCGCATTTTTTTTCGGGATGCGGGTATCTCGCCGAATCGGGGGAGATTAGGGCGTGCGCGATGTGGCGCCACCGGCCGGAGTGGGCCGAAAAGAGGCTGTCGACGAGTTTCTTGCGCTCTGCGCTGGGAAGGGGCTCGAATGGCTGTACGAATGAAGAGGGACTGTCCGCGGTTTGTCGGACAGCTCCTCTTCGTGCGGATTCCGCGGCTGCTCGCCGCCCGCGCTCCGTTCAGTGCGAAGCCGTTTTTCGGGCCGTAAGCCCGGGGCCGATCAGCCGGTCGAGCGCATAGGCGCCCGGCCCCGTGATGAACAGCGGCACGAAGACCGCGAGGTAGAGGAGCGGCAGCTCGCGGGCGGCGAACGGGTCGCCGCCGTGAACGACGAACAGAGCGATGCACAGGGTGAAGATCATCGGGATCAGGGCCAGACGAAAGAACGCGCCGGCGATGACGCCTGCCGCACAGATGATTTCGGCGAAAATCGCCAGCACGAGCGATGCATGCCGTCCGAAACCGAGCGGGTCGGGAAACGAGGCTGCGAGGTCGCCGAAGGCGCTCCACTTGGCGATGCCGTGCGTCATCAGCAGCACTCCGAACAGGATTCGGAGCGTCAGCAGCAGCCACGACTCCGAAGTGCAGTAGCTTTTGGCCGGAAAGAGGAATTTCAGGATGCGGTTCATGTCGGTCCGTTATCCGTCGCTGCCGCCGCCGGTACGGCGTCCGGTATGCGCCGGACGCCGCATCGGCCGGAGGGGAGTCCGTCTGCGGCAGAGAAAAGGCGGATTATTTGATTTTGTCGAGGAATTCTTTCGACGGCTTGAAGGCCGGGATGTCGTGTGCCGGCACCTTGATCGTCGTGTTTTTCGAAATGTTGCGGGCGACCTTCTCGGCGCGGTGCTTGCGGTTGAAAGTGCCGAAGCCGCGCAGGTAGACGTTCTCGCCGCCGATCAGAGCTTGACGCACCTGTTCCATAAATGCCTCTACGACAGCCGATGCGGCCGTTTGTTCGATCCCCGTCTGCTGGGAGATCTTCTTTACAATTTCTGCTTTTGTCATAGTCGTATTGTTTTAATTGAACCATGTTTCGTCGTTGCGTCCGCAGGATGAAGCCGTTGCGGACGGCATTCGACGTGCACCCCGACTAATTCCGTGCCGGAATTGGAAAAATGACTGTCGTAAAATATTGATTTCATAAAAATTGTCGTTCGAGGACATGATTCGAAAGCCGCGGACGTTCCCGCCTGCGACAGATTCCGGACCGTTTGCGGCATTCGGGTCCCGGAGTGGAGGTGGATGCCGCTCGCTGGGGGACTGCCGCATGGCGGGCGGAGGATGCGATAGCGGGAGCGGGGGGCATGTTGGCGGCGGCGGGAGCGGGGCCGGCCGAATCTTTTCCGGACATTTGCGGGAGGGGTGCTCGCAGACGGCGGAGCATCCGTACCGCCGGAAGTCCTCCGGTCGGTTCGGAGGGGATCGGAAACGGACGGGCCGGGTGCCGGATTGCGGGCGGTTTTGGCGGAACGGTATTCTGCACGGGAGCCTGCGGGTTTTAGCGGAGCGGCTTCCGGTCGGAGCGGTCTCGGCGAGGCCGGGCAGACCGATGCGGCGGGAGCGGTGGGGCGGCTGCGGATGCCGGGGCGGCCGCAGCATGTTTCCGGCGAACAGGGCGGGCCTCCTTGTCGTTTGCTCCGAATCCGGGAGCGTCCGGACGGTCGAGAGAGGGGGGGGGACTTCGGGAAAATAAAAGAAAAAATATTTTTTCTTGTGAAAAAATTTGGATTTGGAAAAATTCTTGCTACCTTTGCACTCGCAATGCCTCTTTAGCTCAGTTGGTAGAGCACGACACTCTTAATGTTGGGGTCCAGGG
>DSLFC04102__coassemble_3317_pt1 | contig 5930 bp, 5 predicted proteins | sample DSLFC04102__metabat2_high_PE_042 | metagenome-assembled genome bin DSLFC04102 | reverse complement strand
CTTCCGGAATATTGATAACGATTTCCGGCAGGATATAAAAATTATTGGTGCAGGTCGTGTGTTTGTATTTCGTCCCGATGAAAACCCCGTATCTGATACTCTCCGGGACTTTCGACGGCATTCCGTCCGCCACATAATCGACATACTCCCCGTCCTCGCTTTCCCCGCCGTCCGAGGCGAAAATCTCCAATTCGGAATTGGCGACCGTAGAACCGTCCACCATGCGATAGGCGACCATTACGGCTATGGCTCCGAGCCAATATTCGCCATCGACCGCAGGCAGCAACAAGGTTTTGTTTTTCTTATCGGTGATACGAGTAAAGAAATACCCGCCGTCCGGTGCGATACTATCCACACGTGCCAAGTCATCGCCGGCGATATAATCATACGTGGTACTCCCTAAACTATGATGTATCGCTGCGTAAAAATCGGTCTTGAACCGCGATCTGTTTTCTTTCGATTCGCTTATATCCGGCGGTTCCGGCATATTGAAAGCGACATATTCGCTACCGTAGAGGACGTAATACAACTCCCGACCGTCGGTAATAAACACCAAGACATTCCCGAACGAAAAAGTCTGCCGCAGTTCCGACACCCCGCGCATAAGTATCTGCGTCGATAACAGCCGACCGCCGGAAACGCGCACCTCGTGAATCGTGCCGCTTTCGTCCGAGGCGATATAGAGGTCATCGGCCGTCGCGGGATGTTTATACAACAGCGTAAAACCTCCGAAATCGGTTATTTCCGCCACCTGCCGGAAAGTTTCCACGTTCCGCCATGCCCCCGCGTCATATCACAGGTTGTGCAGGGTTTCGCAACAGCCGTCCTGCACCGTCAAATCATTTTCCGCACGGTTAATTCCCGCTATCGGAATCGTCTGTCTCTATCGTTCCATGCTCTTGTATGTAATAGTTGTGATTGATTTCGTTGTGAATACGCTGGTTCAACACCATGAACAGGTCGTTCGGTTCGGATTGTCGCTTTTCGGCCCCGCTGCTCATATCGTACAACGTTTTGCAGGCGGCGATCAAATTCTTATCGGACATGGCCCTACGCAGCTTTACATCCGACAACCGCGCCCATAATTCGGCAATAGCCGCATCCCGTGCCTTAATGACCCGTTCAAGATAGTCGCCTGTCAGCTCGTTGCGAACGATCTTCGTCTCGACCTCTTGCCTTAAATCCTCGACCGATGCCCGCAGCACTTGTTGCTGCTGCTCGCCGAGAGCCTCCCACAAACGCTTTACACGCATGGGACTGATACCGTATTCGGAGGCTACGGCCCGCAGACTTCCCGTCTGCGCGTATCTCACGCAGACTGCGTTTTTTTCGTCGTCTTGAAGGGTCTTTCGAGGCATTAAGTATCTGATTTATTGATATATTCCGATCAAAAATAAGGATATTTTCTCACCTGCGGCCGCTAATTTTACAAAGTGATAAAGATTAGACAATTATGTTTCCCGTTGCATTAGCCATAGGAGCCGGAATTTCGGCCCTCTCCTCCATCGCAGGCGGCGTCTCGGCCAATAAACGCCGCAAGAAGGCCGACCAGATGCTCGAAGACCGTCGGCGACGGCTCGACGAATGGTACCAATCGGAAATGAACCGACCGTACCTCGACCGCGCCGATTCGCGGGCGATGCTCAAACGTATTCGGGACTATAACGAGGATGAACTCAAAGCGCTCAACACAAAACGCCATCAAGAGCGGAGCGACGGATGAAGCGAAGGTCGCAGCCGCCAACAAACTCAATAAGAACTATTCGCAGGTCGTCGCCCAAATCGCCGGATTGGGCGAACAGCACAAAGACCAGATAAAACAACAATACCAAGCCCGCCTCGACAACCTCGACAATGCCCGCTACGAAGCCGAATCGGGTAAAATCAGCGGTATGCAAAACATGGTTAGCGGTGTAGGCGATGCGTTCGGGCAACTCGCCATGCTTTATGGCTTGGGAGGGTTCGGCAAATCGGGACTTGCCGGAATCACGGGCAACAATTAGCGATATGGAACCGCAAGAGCAACCGACAAAAGCGATTTTCTCCTTTGCGGATGAACTGCAACGGCGGCAACAGCGTGCCGAGGAACAGAAAGCCGTATGGGAGCAGAAACAGCAACGGGCCGCAGAACTATACCGCAGCGGCCAAAATCCGATTCTCGCCTACATCGAGACGATGAAACCGGAAGCCGATCCCGCACGCACCAAACGCGCCGAAACAGCGGCAAAGATCACCGCATGGAGCAATATGCTTACGGCCCTCGGTACGGGAATCGTCGGTATGGCAACGGAAGGTTATGTGCCGAAAACCGGTACCGATGCTCCGCTGCGGATGCTCGGCCGGATCAATGAGTGGGAGAAATTATACGACAGTCAGAACCGCGAATACCGACAACTGAAACTCCGCGCCCTCTTGGGACAGCAGGAAGGCGAGCAGCAGGCCGCGAACATGGAAGCCTCGGCCGCCGGCCAAGCCTATAACCTCGCGCAGAAACAATACGACGCTTTACTGGGAAATGTATGGAAAGCCAGACAGGAAAGGCAAAAACGCACCGACGATCTCCGCGATAAGAAAGAAATCGAAAAAATACGGGGTGAAAACAACCTCAAAGTGGCCCGTACACGAGCCGTAGCGTCGGCTTCAACCGCCAGCACACGTGCATCCGCAGCGGCCAACAAACCGGCCGTGCAATTTCTCGACCGCGACGAAAAGACCGTCGTAAACCTTTCGCCGGCACAGGAAAGTCTGCTTTACGAAAAGGGCCGCGATATGGGTATTATTCCCGAAGACGGAACCCCGACCAAGAAACCGGCCTACACAGGCGAAAAAGTTCCGCAGTTCTCGTATGGCAAACTCAAACCGGCGCAGAAAGCACAACTTTTACGCACTGTTTATCTGAAACTTACAGGCGAACAAGAGCCATCGAAACCGCCCGTCGATTTGGGTCTGCTATTCCGACAACCCAAACGCTATGTTACCGGCCCTTACTCGACCGAAGCGCTGAATCTGCTCGAAACAGAACAGGCCGAACAGATGCGCGAGGCCGGTTTCTCCGACCGACAAATCATGGACTACTATCTGAATTATGAATAACTCACTTCCCGACCTCACTCCCGAACAGCTTCGGCAGCTCAATGCCATATCCGGCCTGCAAAAGACCCGCAGACGTGGAGCCGACGCCTCGGTACCATCCGCTCTGGCTGACGAATCCGAATCGGCCGAAGCTCCCGATACGTCTGCATCGTATGCACTTCCGAAACCGGTTCCGAACATGTCCGAAGAGGATTACGAGCGGCAAATTAAAGAGGGTCTTGCCGAACATATCGGAGCGATCTACGATCGTGCCCGCCAGCGTGCCGATGCCCGACGACGGGAAACGCTGGCGCTCGTGGATAAAGGTACGGAAAACGCCTCCTTATGGCAGCAGGCATGGGCTTCTTATGCAAAATCGCAAATGTTACGCAGCCCCTCGGCTCTCGGCGGCGAAGATACGCAACTCATGCAGGCCGCAGAGCGGGCCTTGAAAATCCTCAATCAAAAAACCGAAAAGGACAAGCAGGCAGGGGATACCGCATCGGGACTTGCACGTGAAATTTTCGACTGGCAGACGTTGGCGGACTTTGCCTCGCTCGGAACCCGCGAGCTGGCCGAAAATGTCGTAACGACACGGGCGCTGAAAAAGGCAGCCCGAGGCGAACGGCTGACCCCGACCGAAAAAGATATAGTCGAATTGTTCCGCACGTCAGGGTTAATAAACGAGTATATCGCCCGGCGAGGCGGCCCTACCACCGGCGCGAAAGTCGGCAGCGGCGTCGCGGCATCGCTGCCCTACATGGCCGGCTTCGCCACGACGAGCGGGTTAGGCAGTGGAGCCGCAAAAACCGTCGGACGCGCCCTTATCAAGAAAGAGGCGAAAAGTCTTGCAGGGCGGGGTCTGCGTAAATTGGGTGAATATACCGTCAGCGCAGCCGCTATGACGCCTTTACAGGCCGGAACCCATACGAACTATCAACAACGGGCGCAACAACAATACGAGGTCAAAGACGACGGCGAGGTTATAGAACATCCCTTACCGAAATACGAACTCATGTATAAAGCCGCCGCCGATTCATTTACGGACGTATTCACAGAACACATCGGCGGAGAACTCGGTAAGGGCGTACAGAAAGTACTGAAATGGCCCGTTGAGCAGCTCGGCCGGCGTATGGGCGTAAAACTGTCGTTCGACAAGCTATTGCCGGGATATTCTCGGAGCAGGTATCTTACCGACTTCCGCAATCGAACCCTATGGAACGGCCCGGTCGATGAATGGCTGGAAGAGGTCGCCGGAGGCATCATGTCGCCCCTTCTGACCGGAGAGCACGAACAATGGCGGGAGAATCTTTCGGGTGAAAACCTCTGGACGACGTTTCTCACCACGTCGCTCATGGGGGCGGGTTTTTCGGCGCTGGAACTTCCGAGTGTCGCAGCATACGTCCACAAAACGCACGTCCTGCAAACGGAGGAGAAGAAAGCGCTCGCCAAAATCGAAAATGAAGAACTGCGCAAACAGGTTTTCGAAGCGATGCACAAGCCGACGATGGCTCAGCAGTCGCAGGCGATGGCTGCAATCGACTGGCAGGCAACCGGCATCGGGAAAATGGACGCCGCACACGCGGCCGACTATGCCCGCTTCCGTCTCCAACGACAGATTCTCGACGGCATGGAGACGGGCGACGCCGAGGGCGAAGCGCTCCGCACCGCCGTACAAACCGCCGAGCGGTGGGCCTACAAAGGACTTGACGGCAAAACGGCGACCGAAGAAATCATAACGGCCCGGCGTGCGGACGGGAAAACCTACGTCGTACTTTCGGGCGACATCGACGAAGCGGCTACGGACGGGACTTTATTCGTCCTCGACCTCGAAACCGACCAGCCCGTACAGATCGACCGGGCGGAACTCGAACATATCGAACGAACGCCGCTGGCGGAATTTTCGGCACAACAGGCTCAAATCATCGAACAGCAGGCCGAAGCCGAGAATCGGGCCAAGCAGGAACAATACGACATGGAAACCGGCACTGAGACGGGCATTGCTTCGGAGGAGGTCGCACGGATCGTTACACCCGAAGCCGTACAATATGCCAACGGCGACGAAGTAATCACCGCAGACGGCGTACAAGGACGCATCACAGGGAAACAAGGCGGCAATTACGTCGTACAGTTGGATACCGGACAATTCGTCCTTACACCGTCCCATGCGCTCACCCCGAAATCCGAGGCGACACCACCACCGACCGAAACGACCACCGCCATCGCACCTGCGTAGCACAATGAAGCCACGGATACCGACACGACGAACAATGAACCGATCGCCCGGCAACTCGCCGAAGCGATTCGGGCAGCCGTAGGAGAGCAGGATGCACAACGAATCATACAACGTATGCTCGACGGGGCGGCCGACGTCGGACAACAGCAAATGTATTCGGACGCCTTGCAGTTTTTACAGCAGCACGCCCCTGCAACGGTTCCCGTCGAAGAACGTCCTACACCGGTTTCGGCCGTACCTTCCCCTGCGGCTCCCGCCCGCATAGAAATACCCAAAATCCGCAAAGAGCGAACGACGCCCTATGCCAAACCTGCGGCCGAATTAGGTGATTTCGTATCTATTGAGGACGTGATTCTACGCGATATTGCCAGCGGGTTGAAATTCACATGGAAAGACAACGGAAACCGACGGGGATTGGCCCATGAGCTCGGATTTACAGGGAAAGAAAACGAACGCCGCTCGCGGTTCAGCATCCTATCTTCGGACGGTATCACCCCCGAACAATACGCCGAGCGGCTTTATTTCCAATACGGCAACGGGAATACGGAGCAGGCGCATTGGGACATGGACGACTTGACGATCAAAGATACCGTGCTGGATGTACTTTCTCGGATACATTCAC
>DSLFC04102__coassemble_3160_pt1 | contig 6181 bp, 5 predicted proteins | sample DSLFC04102__metabat2_high_PE_042 | metagenome-assembled genome bin DSLFC04102 | reverse complement strand
AGACGGAGAATTCGTCGTCGGGGTAGAGGATGATCGCCACGCCCTTTTCGGGGATGGTGTAGACCATCTTTTCGGTTACGTGGTAGTAGCGGCGCTCGGCTTCGAGCTCCGCGAGTCCGGCTTCGAGCACGGCGCGGGCGTATTCCTTGGACGAACCGTCCATGATGGGGGTCTCGGGGCCGTTTATGTCGATGCGGGCGTTGTCCACGCCCAGCGTCCAGAGCGCCGACATGATGTGTTCGATGGTGCTCACGCGGTGCCCGTCCTTTTCGATGGTCGTGCCGCGCGAAGTGTCGACCACATAATCGCACAGAGCGGGGATTTCGGGGCAGCCTTCGATATCGGTACGCCGGAACACGATGCCGGTGTCGGCCTCGGCCGGATGGACGGTCATGCTCACCCGAACACCCGTGTGCAGGCCCTTGCCCGAAAAGGAGAGGGAGGACCTGAGCGTTTGTTGTTTTGTAGGCATAAGCGAGGGAATCTTGTTATATTTGCGCGCAAAGATAGGAAATTTTCGGTTAAAAATAGTACTTTTGCCCAAAATTGTGAAACGCACGGATGGCATCCACCGAACCCCATAGACCGCCGCGTCGGCCGCGCCTGCATCTGCCCTTCGAACAGCGGCGGAGCGACGTCGGCGAGTGGGCTTACGACCATCGCGTCGGGCTTTGCGCGACGCTGATCGCCTATTTGTTCCTTGCCATCGCCTTCGTGGCGGGCAGGATCGTGATCGACACGCGGCCCCGCTCCGAGACGATCTACATCGACATGCAGACCCTCGCGGAGCTCGAAGCCGAACGCGACCGGCTGGAGCGCGAGGCGCAGCGCCGCCATGCGGACGACATCGACTGGCGGCGGATCCGGAACCTCGTCTCGAACGACAACGCCGCCGAGGGCGCCGACGGCAGCCGCGCTGCGGCGGAGCCTGCGGGCGAGGCGGCGCGCGAGCTGGAGGCCGAAATGCGCGCCAACCGCGACGCCTACGAGAAGGGGCTGGCCGAGGAGCAGGCGATCCTGCGCGGCAGCCGCTCCGGGCCGGGGGCGCAGACCGAGCCGGCCGACCAGCGGGTCGCGGGACCCGTTACGGTGCGGCTCGACGTGAAAGATCCCGTGCGCAAGGGCCGCGTTCTGGAGATTCCGGCCTACATGTGCGAAGGGGGCGGCGAAGTGGTGGTGGAGATCGTCGTGAACCGTGCGGGCGACATAACGTCGGCGCGGGTGCGTTCGGGCGGCGACGCGCCGATGCGCGAGGCCGCCTTGCGGGCGGCGCGGTCGTCGCGCGTGAACATCGACCCCGAGGCGCCGGCCCGGCAGACGGGCACCATAACGTATGTTTTCATTCCGCAATAGACGGTTTTTTCGGAAATTTTCCGTAAATTTGTCCTGATTCGAACCGGAACCTTGAAAAAGTTCGCTTACATACTGTTTCTCGTGCTTTGCGGAGCATTGGACGGTACGGCCGCCGCAGCGGTTCGCGATGCCGTGCCCCGCAGTGGCGCGGAATGTGCGGTTACCTCCTCTTCGGAGGAACAGTGGCGCTGCGAGGAGGCTTGCAACTCCGACCTCGTGCCGCCCCGTGCGGCGGCGGAGGTCGAACCCGTGCGGATGCTCTCCGTCTGGCGGACGCCCTGTCCCGAGCGGTTGGGCGTCAAGTGCGGCGTCGTTTGCGGACGTGCGGGCACCAAGGTCGGCTGCTTTCCCGAATTTATCTTCGATCTGCGCGTCGGGGCCTCTGCGACGGATTATTACATCCGTCGGCGGCACCGGCTGATTATTTAGCGGCACCCGTTTCCCGCATGTGCGGAAAACGATTGCAAAACGATTTGACCGTTCCGGCGATCCGGGTTCCGAGCCGCACTTCGGTTCGGCCTCTGCCGGAGGGGGCGAAAGAACGAATTTCGACCGTTCCGTCGATCCTGCCGGGGGCGGACGCAGGTGCGCTCTCTGCCGGAGCGGGGAACGGCACGAACCGTTTCCGCCGTCTCGTCGAACCGGATGCAGCACCGGACGAGGTCCGGACGCGGCCGGGGCGAGAGGCGGAAGAGTGAATTCAACGCAGAAATAATCGAGCAGACTATGAATAAAAATGAAATTTGCGAGGCCCTTTGCGCCTTGCCCGGCGGAGCCGTCGTGCGCCGCCGCAAACCGTTTTCCATGCCTCTCGTGATGCTGTTCGCCGGCGCGGCTCTGATCGTGGCGAACCGCATCTGGGGGACTGAATTGAACAACGACCTCCGTTCGGCGCTGGTCTTCGTGGGCGGCGTGCTGGCGATCGTCGGACTGATGACGACGCTCGCCCGCCTCTTCGGGGGCGGGGTGCCCTACCACACGGAGGCGGAAGCCTACCTGCGCTACGAAGAGCTCTACTTCGACCGCAAGTGGTTGCGCGAGGTGGCGTCGTACGTCGAAAGCGGCGACGTGAAACGCCTGCGTGCGCTCGAACGTTCGCGCGTGCCGGCCGTGGCCGTTGCGCTGTATGCCACGCCCGACGGTCGGTTCTCGGCGATGCAGGCATTCGAGTATGCGGACCTCGAATACCGTCCCCTGTCGGGGCTGAAGGTCGTGAACCGATAAGGCCGTCCGGCCGCGCGTCCGGATGCCGACGCCCGGCCGATCCGGATGCGTCCCGACGCCCGGCCGGACACCCTGCCGCGGAGGCTGTGCGCGAATCGGAACCTCCGCGGCGGCGGTTCGGCAATTCGCTCGGGGCGGGAGAACGTATTTCGCCGGGAGCAAGTCCTTCTGCCGGGCGCATGTCCTTCTGCCGGGAGCACTACGGGCCGGACACCCTGCCTCGGGCCGGACTTGCCGGGAGCATGCCGGGGCGGAAGATAGCGGGCGGTGCCGCATGCGGCGGATGTCGCCGGCGGCGGAGAGGCATATCCGGCCGCCGAGTTCCAAAATTGCAAAACCGATAAACAGATGATCGATATAAGTAGTGAAAATTTCGTGTTGGTCGGCGCTCTGCTGCTGGGTGTCGCCGTGATGGCCGGCAAGGTGGCCTATCGTTTCGGTGCGCCCGCGCTGTTGCTTTTTCTCGGCGTCGGCATGGTCGTCGGAGCCAACTTCATTTCGTTCCATTCGGTCGAGATGACGCAGTTCATCGGCATGATCGCCCTTTGCATCATCCTTTTCTCGGGCGGTATGGATACGAAATTTTCTGAGATCCGGCCCGTGATCGGCCCGGGAGTCGTGCTGGCCACGGTCGGCGTGGCGATCACGGCGCTCGTCGTGGCCGGCTTCGTCTATCTCGTGGCCCCGTGGCTCGGACTGAAGATGCCGTTCCTGCTCGCGCTCCTTCTGGCGGCCACGATGTCTTCGACGGACTCGGCCTCGGTCTTCTCGATCCTGCGCAGCAAGCGTCAAGGGTTGAAGGAGAACCTCAGGCCCCTGCTGGAGCTGGAGTCGGGGTCGAACGACCCGATGGCCTACATCCTCACGATCCTCCTGATCGGCGTGCTCGCGCCCACCGATGCGGACAGCATGGGCATCGGCATGAGCGCGCTGATGTTCGTCGTGCAGATGGTGCTGGGCGCGGGGCTCGGATTCCTGATCGGCAAGGCCGCCGTGTGGACCATCAACCGGATCAACCTCTCGAATCACTCGCTCTACTCGGTGCTGCTGCTGGCGTTCATTTTCTTTTCGTTCGCATTCACGGACCTCGTGAAAGGCAACGGTTATCTGGCCGTCTATATGTCGGGTCTGGTCGTCGGCAACCACAAGCTGATGCAGAAGCGGGTGCTGACCAGCTTTTTCGACAGCTTCACGTGGCTCGTGCAGATCGTGATGTTCCTCACGCTCGGTCTGCTGGTGAATGTCGACGAGCTGTTCCGGCCCGAGGTGCTCGGATTGGGATGCCTCATCGGCGCCTTCATGATTCTCGTGGCGCGCCCCGTTACGGTCTTCCTCTGCATGGCCCCCTTCCGGAAGTTCTCGCTGAAGGCGCGGCTCTATGTCTCGTGGGTCGGACTGCGAGGGGCCGTGCCGATCATTTTCGCCACCTATCCGGTGCTGGCCGACATCGTGGAGGCCGACCTGCTGTTCAACGTGGTGTTCCTCGTTACGCTCATCTCGCTCGCGGTGCAGGGCACGACCGTCAGCTCGATGGCCAACCTCTTGGGGCTGGCCTACGAGGAGAAGGAGTCGGCCTTCGACGTCAACATGCACGACGACATCAAATCGGTGCTCACCGAGGTCGAGGTCAACGAGGCGATGCTGCGCGGCGGCGAGACGCTCAAGGAGATCGCGCTGCCGGACAATACGCTGGTGATGATGGTCTGCCGCGACGGGGACTATTTCGTGCCTCAGGGCAAAACGCGGCTCGAACTGGGCGACAAACTGTTGGTGATCTCCGACCGCAACGAAGAGCTGCAGTCCACCTATAAGGATATGGGCATCGACGACGTGATGAAGCTGGGGTAGCCCTCCTCGCCCCACCTCCGCTTCACCTCCGCTTCACCTCCGCTTCACCTCCGCTTCACCTCCGCCTCACGAACCGGGAGCGGCGTTCGCGGATGTTTCCGGCCGGCAAATCGCCGGCCGGAAACTTGCGTTTTGTGGAGTTGCCTCCCTTTTTTGGGTATTCCTTTTTGCTTTGCGCATTTCCTTTTGTGCATTCCCTTTTTGCGCATTCCCTTTTGCCTGAACGCATTTTGTTTGGACGCTCGCAGCATGTTCGACCGATTCGTTCCGGATCTGTTTTGTCGGTTCTGCGGGCGGTGCCGGGGAGCTTTTTTGGGGGGGCTGTGTCCGGCTCTGGGAACAGGTTCTTCGGGCGGTTTTTCGGGGCCGGCTCTGGGCTGTCTTGTGAAGCGGCTCTGGTGGACGGTTTTAGGACCGGTACCGGCGGATGTTTTTCTAAGGTGGGTGTTCTGTGTCCGGCTCTGGTAAACGGTTCTGCGGGCGGTGCCGGGGAGGACGGATGCGAATAGGCTTCGGTACGGTCTCGAAAGGTTGCCGGAATACTCCGCGCAAGTTCTGCGACTGGGCCCGGCCTGTCCGGCGCCCGGATAACGGCGGTTCCGGCGAAATCCGTCCTTTCGGCGGCGGGCCGATCGGATTCCCGGTAAGTGTCGGGCACCCGAGAACGGCCGTCGAGAGCTCCGCTGCTGACCGTGCCGGCGGGGGGACGTTTTCGGATCGACGGCCGTTGGTGCGACCGATTTCGGGGCGGTTCCGGAGGCATATGCGGGGATCGGGTCTCGAAATACCCGGATTTTCGGCTGATTTCGTCGGAAGGGAAGAGGAAAGAAGAGAAGGCCGCTGGGCGCCTTGTCTCGTGCCATCGGTCGGTTGGCCTGCAAAAGCGTATGCGGAAGCCGGCGTCGCGCAACACCTGCGAGGCGCAGCGGTTTGCGGCGGGAGAGGAAATACCCCGTGCGGCGGGAGCGAACCTGTTTTGGGAGGGAGGGGAGGGATTCGTTTCGCGTCTGAATCCGAGGTAGGAACGGTGCGGGAAACGGGTGAAAGCAGACGGTCCGGGAATGTGGCGAGAGCGGGGGGGGGAATGGTCGCGGAACGTCCGCGGACAGTTTGTGGGAGGGCGGTCGACCCGGGTGGGATGCGGTCTGGGGACGGGGTAGTTTGCGGGGCACGAAGGGTTGGAAGAGGGCGAGGCAAGTCGTGGGAGCGTACGTGCTTCGGATACGATTCGGAACGGGGCGACTCGGCCCCTCGTTGCAGGTTGTCGGCTGTCTCTATGCGTAAGCGGAGGTGCAGGTGCAGGGGATGCGGCCGGCAGTTATACGTGGGTTGCGCGGATGAGCGGTTCGCGGAAAAGCTCCGTGGATCGCGCGGAGTACGCGGACGGACATCGGCCGCTGTACTGCGGCGTTCCGGGCGGCGGAACGGAAGCACGGTCGGTTTGACGAGTGCATAAAACCGTATGCCGTTAAAATGGAAATAGCCGCCTGAAAAGACGACTATTACTCGGAGAAAGTGGTGGAGAATGCGAGATTCGAACTCGCGACCTCTTGCATGCCATGCAAGCGCTCTAACCAGCTGAGCTAATCCCCCGATTGCAGCGGCAAAGGTAAAAAACAAATATGAAAAACCAAAATTTATCGCTGTTTTTTATTCCGTGGTTCGATATTGAGACAAAGGCATTTATAAAGACGAAATCTGCCATTTTTTTCGTCGATTTGTATAATTCGACAAAAACAGGCGTATTTTTTTATGT
>DSLFC04102__coassemble_2340_pt1 | contig 8206 bp, 5 predicted proteins | sample DSLFC04102__metabat2_high_PE_042 | metagenome-assembled genome bin DSLFC04102 | reverse complement strand
ATGCGCAGGGAGCTGGACAACATCTACGAAGCCATCGCGGCCCTGTCGGTCAAAGTTCCCGAGGCCCGCAAAAAGCCCCGGCCAATCGGGTTCAAACTCCCGAAGGAAGAGAAATAACCGTTCATTTTGCCCGACCCAATGGAAGAACTCACTACGATCCAAAGCAAAATCTATGAAATCCGCGGTCAGCGCGTGATGCTCGACCGCGATTTGGCCGAACTTTACGGCGTTACGACCGGCAACCTGAATAAAGCTGTAAAGCGAAATATCGAACGTTTTCCGGAACGGTTCATGTTTCAACTGACAGAACAGGAATTTTTGATATTCCAAAATGGAACATCAAGTTGGGGCGGCACACGTAAACGTCCTTATGCTTTCACCGAGCAGGGAGTATCCATGCTTTCAGCTGTTTTACGCAGTCCGACGGCGATACAAATCAGCATCCGGATTATGGATGCCTTCGTGGCCATGCGCAATTACATTATGACTACTTCGACCATCACGGCCGAGCTGTCCGAAATCCGGGCGAAGCTGGCTCTGCTGGAGCGGGCGGACGAGGATAATGCCGAGGCGGTGAACGATCTTTCGGAAGACATGCGCAGGGAGCTGGACAACATCTACGAAGCCATCGCGGCCCTGTCGGTCAAAGTTCCCGAGGCCCGCAAAAAGCCCCGGCCAATCGGGTTCAGGAAATCAGAGTAAACAGAGCCATGACCCAAAAGCGGGCGATACAACCGTTCGAAGAACGCAAAGGGACGACGAGGCGGGCAAGTGGTACTTTCGATTCTTGATATTATCGCCGTACTTACCGACAGCGTAAACCCGACGGCTATCTTGATAAGATGCGCAGGCGCAACGAAACGCCGGCCTCTTTCGTGGGGACAAATTGTCCCTATGCAGCTATGCAAACCCCACCACCGAGCGGATCACGACCCACGCCCCGACGGGCTTTCGACGCACAGCGCATCGAAGCCCTTGCGCATATCCGTCGGCATACGGCTCTGGCAATAAGCCTCCGAATCCCCTGAAGAGCACATCCCCTCCCCTTCTCGAAAAACTGACGGAACCCGCACCATGCGGCAAGTCGGGAATCGGGTGCCGCAGTCGGGATGCGCAGCCTCCGTTCGGATAGCACAACTCACAGAGGCTTCCGATGTTTGCCGGCGGTGCGATGCCCACGGAATGCCTGCATAAATGAGCCGCCGCCACCACGGAGCGGTTTGGCCCGTGTATTCGTTTCCGCCCCCGACTTATCCGCGCCTTCGACGCCGTGTTTGCGTCCCGGACGCTCCGCCACGACAAGAACGAACGGGATTCGTTTTTGCCCCCGACTCGTTCGCATCCTCGGCTTCGTCCCGGATCCTCCGCCCCGGCAATACGAATAAAATTCGTTTTGCGCCCGACTTTTCGTATCTTTGTACCATGATTCGCGAAGAGATGCTGTTCCGCATCGCGGACGACCGGACTTTCGAACAGGCGGCGCTGGAGACATTCCGTTTCCAATCGGAGCGGTGCGCCCCCTACCGCGAATACCTCGGTCTTATCGGCTGCGACCCGAGGCAGGTACAGAGCGTCGACGACATCCCGTTTCTGCCTATCGGCGTCTTCAAGTGGCGCGAGGTCTACTGCGGCGAGGAACGGCCCGAGATCGTCTTCACGTCGAGCGCAACCACGGGCATGACCCCGTCGCGCCATCCGATGCGGTCGCTGGCCCTCTACGAGGAGGCGTTCCGCACGGCTTTCAGGCTCTTTTACGGCGAGCCCCGCCGGCTGAGTCTCTATGCTCTGCTGCCCAACTACCTCGAACGCGAGGGATCGTCGCTGGTCTACATGGCCGACCGTCTGATCGCCGACTGCGGCTCGGGCGGGTTCTATCTGCACGACTACGACCGGCTGCTCCGGGACATGGCCGCAGACCCCAAACCGAAGATCCTGCTGGGCGTGAGCTACGCCCTCTGGGAGCTGGCCGAACGCTATGCTCCGAAACTGGAACATACGGTCGTCATGGAGACGGGCGGCATGAAGGGCCGCCGCGAAGAGCTGCCCAAAGAGGAGTTTCACCGCATCCTGTGCGACGCCTTCGGCACGGAGGCGATCCACTCCGAATACGGCATGGCCGAACTCACGTCGCAGGCCTACTCCCGGGGCGGCGGTATCTTCCGTACGCCGCCGTGGATGCGGGTCTTCGTGCGCGACGTCAACGATCCGTTCGATCTGCACCCGGCAGGCGGCCGCGGCGGGATCGACATCGTGGACCTCGCGAACCGCTATTCGTGCGCTTTTATCCAGACCGAGGACATAGGGCGCCTTCTGTCCGACGGATCCTTCTCGATCGAAGGGCGCATCGACCACAGCGAAATCCGCGGATGCAACCTGCTGATCCAATAGTCGTTCACCCGTTTCCGGGGGGGGGCAACGGCGAACGGGCGGCGGGAAAAGGCGCCGCGAAACGATGATGCACGAACCGCGGCCGGACGGAAAGGACGAGAGACGCCATACGCAGCCGGACGGAAGAAGTCGGACCGGGCACCGGAACAGCCGAGACGGCATGCGGCCGACCGGAAAGACCGGAGACCAACATAAGCAGCCGGCGGGAAAAGGCGCCGTGGAACGGATCCGCAGGAACCGTAATCATCCCAAGACAGGGGGGGGGAATCCGGAGAAAACAGCCGCCGAAAAGATCGGACGCAGCTCCCGAAGCCGAAACGGACGCTTATCCGCCGGGGGAGGGCCGTTCCGCTCGGACGACGGATGCAAAACGCCCCTGAGCGAAAACAACGAAGCAGGCGGACGGGAACGGATCCGGCAAGCCGAAACCGGGGTATCCGCCGGGCGGAAGCGCTCGGCAGGCCGCACGACGGCGGCCGCTTTCCGCCTCGCGGACCCCCCGCATCATAAGACAGGATTATGAAGAGTGAAACCATAGCGCCGACCGACTTCGTCATCCCGTGGGTCGACGGCGACGACCCCGGCTGGAGGCAAGCATTCGCCGCCGCACGCCGCGCCGCGAACGGGTGCGACAGCGGGAACAGAAGCAAAAGCGGAAACGAGAGCGAGGGCGGAAACGGAAACGAGAACAGGAACGCAAGCAACGAAGACGCCTCGGAAATCCGCTACCGCGACTGGCGCACGCTGCGATACTGGTTCCGCGGCGTGGAGCGTTTCGCGCCGTGGGTACGCCGCATCCACTTCATCACGTGGGGGCATCTGCCCGCATGGCTCGACACGGCCCATCCGAAACTCCACGTGGTGAACCACGCGGAGTACATGCCGGCGGAGTATCTGCCGACGTTCAACTCGAACACCATCGAACTGAACATCGCCCGCATCGAGGGGCTCGCCGAACGGTTCGTACTCTTCAACGACGACACCTTTCTGCTGCGGGACACGCCTCCCGAATATTTTTTCCGCCGCGGCGTACCGTGCGACATGGCGCGTCTGAGCGTCGTGCGGCCTTCGTCGGTGGGGCATATCGTCTACAACGACCTCGAACTCATCAATGCGGCATACCGCCAGCGCGACGTTCTGCGCCGCCACCCGGGCAAATGGTTCTCGCCCCGGTACGGCGCGGGCAACCTCCTGAAAAGCCTCACGCTCGCACCGTGGTCGTTCTTCACGGGCATCTTCGACCCCCACATGCCTCAGCCCTATCTGCGCCGCTCGTTCGAACGGGCGTGGGAGCGATGGGGCCCGCAGCTCGATGCCTCGTGCCGCAACACCTTCCGCTCGCTCACCGATCTCTCGCACTGGCTCGTCCGCTACGACGCGCTCTGCCGCGGCGAATTCGCACCCCGCGGCTTCGGCGACAGCGCGCTGATGACGCTCGGCGACGAGACGATCGAAGCGATCTCGGAAGAGATACGCACCCGCCGCCACCGGATGATCTGCCTCAACGACAACGCCTCGATCGCCGACTTCGACGCGCTGAGCCGCCGCCTCGCCGCGGCGTTCGAAGCCGTCTTACCCGAAAAATCCGCCTATGAACGCTGACACGCCCATTCTGATTTCGGTCCTCGTTCCCGTCTACGGCGTGGAGCGATGGATCGGCGACTGCGCCCGCTCGCTCTTCTCGCAGACGATGTGGGAAGGTATCGAATTCATCTTCGTGGACGACGCCTCGCCCGACGCGAGCATCGAAATCCTCGGAAAAGCGCTGGCCGAATATCCGGCCCGCGTGGCGCAGACCCGCCTGCTGCACCACCCCGAAAACCGCGGACTGGCCGCCGCACGGCGCACGGCGATCGAGGCGGCCCGCGGCAAATGGCTGCTCCATGCGGACAGCGACGACATCGTGATGCCATCGGCCGCACTCGAACTGCTCGCCGAAGCGGAGAAGCACCCCGAGGCAGACCTCGTTTTCGGCGGCTACTTCGCCTCGGAGGACCCGGCGCATGCCTCCGCAGGGCGCCGGCTCGACTTCCTGCCGCCCCGCTGGTCGCGGGAGCGATGGCTCGGGGTGCTTCTCGCGCAGAGCCACCGCATCGCCAACCGCACATGGGGCCTCCTGATCCGCAGGTCGCTCTGCACGCAGCACAACATCTACCCGGTCGAAGGCATCGATTTCGCCGAGGACTATGCCGTCGTGCCGCGCCTGATGCATGCGGCCCGCGGAATCGCCGCGGTGCGCCGGCCGCTCTACGGCTACCGCGCGGCCCGCGACGGCTCCTACATGCGGCGGCTCGACGCCCGCGCCGCCGCGCAATACGTCGCGGCCAACCGCGTCGTTACGGACTACCTGAAAGGGCAGCCCGACTACGACCGTTACCGGGAGAACGTGATTCTCGGGCGGCTCAACATCGAAAAATGGATCCTCAAACGAGGGCTCCCGCCCGAGGAGTACGACGCCCGGCTCTTCTACGACGGCGACCGCCCCCGCCGCATGCTCCACCGCTTCTACGCCGCAGCCATCGAGAGCGGGACGCCGCTGCTGGCCCGCATAGCCGGTCTGGCCGCCAACTTCCGCCTCCGATAGGGGCCGCGGCAGGCGGGCGCGAAGCCGGACCGGACGCAGGCAGGGATGTCCGGCCCGCGGAACGGGATCATCCCGCAGACCGGAGCGTGCGGCGAACTCCGGACCGTTCGGGCCGGACAGGAGCCGAGGCTCGGGACGAGCCCGAGAACGGGAACGGACGAATTGCGCCCTGCGCCGCAAAGCCGAACCACGCCGGATCCCTGCCGACGTAAGAACCCACGCGGCCGGACTTCCGCCGCCGCCCCCCCTCCCGGAGGCCGCACGTGTCGGCGCCCGTGTCGTCCACCGCACGGGCAGGATCGGATCGTCGGCATTGCAGGCCCCTGCCGGTCCGAAAGCCGCTCGGACCGGCAGGGACACCGAACCGGGATATGTTTGGGCCGCGCCCAGCCCTCTTCGGGTTCCGACCGTCGGAAGTCGGCCGACAGAAGAGGTGCGGGCAGCGACAAGAAAGGCAAAAAAGGGAAATCCTGCGGCCACACGCTCCCGGGTAGGCGGTGCGACACCGAACCGTCCGATTCACGGCACGGAAAAAATGCGAGGTCGCAGTATGCCCTCTTCGCCTCTCGCACGGTTTCTTCCGAAGCAGTGCAATCCCCAAGCCGTACGACGCGCGGTTGTCGCCCCAGCTTCTTCGCCGGCGAAAGTCCCCGCAAAGTCTCCGGCGAAAACGAACGGGACCTCTTCGTTCGCCGAACGCCGGGCCGAACACATCACGGGCACATCACGGAACGGGAACGGACGAAGGCCGGCGACAGCGGAGCAACGACAGGGACACGGCGGTAAAACGATAGGGCAGCGGAGAAACAGCAGAACGGCGACAGGGAGACGACAGGACAGCAGCGGAAAAACAACGGAACGGCGACAGGGAGACGACAGGACGCCGGCAGAGAAACAGCAGGGACACGGCGGGGAAACGACAGGACAGCAGCGGAAAAACAGCAGGGACACGGCGGGGAAACGACAGGACAGCAGCGGAAAAACAGCGGAACGGCGGCAGGGAGACGACAGGACAGCAGCAGAGAAACAGCGGAGCGGCGGCGGAACGACGGCCGCACTCACCGACGAAAAAAGAGGGGACCGTTCGATTCCGGTCCCCTCCCCCGTCGCCGCCCGGCGGAGGGCGATCGCCCGCATCCCCGCTCTCGGGGTGCCGCCGGCCGTCAATTCACGAAGGTCAGCCCCTCCTTGTCCGCGTCGATGCGGATCGGCTTTTCGCGGTTCACGTCTCCCGCGAGGATCCGCTTCGAAAGGTCGTTGACGATGTATCGCTGAATCGTCCGCTTCACGGGACGCGCGCCGTAGAGCGGATCGTAACCCGCCGCCGCGATCCACTCGCGGGCCGCCGGCGTGCAGTCGAGCTCGATGCCGTTCTCGCGCAGCATCCGCCGCACGATGCCGAGCTGGATGTCCACGATGCGTTCGATGTCCCGCTTCGTGAGCGGCTCGAACATCACGATCTCGTCGATCCGGTTCAGGAACTCGGGCTTGAGCTGCTGTTTCAGAAGGTCGATCACCTCCTGCCGCGTCTTCTCGACCACCTCGGGCGCGATCTTCCCGCCCGAGAAAGCCTGTGCGAAATGTTCCTGTATGATCTGCGACCCCATGTTCGAGGTCATGATGACGATCGTATTGCGGAAATCCACCGTGCGGCCCTTGTTATCGGTGAGCCGTCCGTCGTCCAACACCTGCAACAGGATGTTGAAGACGTCGGGATGGGCCTTCTCGATCTCGTCGAGCAGCACCACCGAGTAGGGTTTGCGACGCACGGCCTCCGTGAGCTGTCCGCCCTCGTCGTAGCCGACGTATCCCGGAGGCGCGCCCACCAGACGCGAGACGCTGTGGCGCTCCTGATACTCGCTCATGTCGATACGGGTCAGCATCGAATCGTCGTTGAAGAGAAATTCGGCGAGCGCCTTCGCCAGCTCGGTCTTGCCCACGCCCGTGGTGCCGAGGAAGATGAACGACCCGATCGGCTTGCGGGGATCGCTCAGCCCGGCGCGCGAACGGCGCACGGCGTCGGAAATGGCCGCAATGGCCTGATCCTGCCCCACGACGCGCTTGTGCAGCTCGTCCTCCATGTGCAGCAGTTTCTCGCGCTCCGAGGCGAGCATCCGCTGCACGGGAATGCCCGTCCAACGCGAGACGACCTCGGCGACGTCCTCGGCGTCGACCTCCTCCTTGATCATCGCGTCGCCCGACGCCGTGAGGCGGAACTCCTCCTGCAAGGCCGCGATGCGCTTCTCGGCCTCCTGAATGCGCCCGTAGCGGATCTCGGCCACGCGGCCGTAGTCGCCCTGACGCTCGGCCTGATCGGCCTCGATCCTGAAGCGTTCGATCGCATCCTTCTCGGTCTGGATCTTCCGGAGCAGATCGCGCTGGCTCTGCCACTTGGCACGCATGCCGGCGTCTTTCGACCTGAGCTCCTCGATCTCCTTGTCGAGCTGCGCGAGCCGCTCCCCGTCGTTCTCGCGGCGGATCGCTTCGCGCTCGATTTCGAGCTGCCGCACGCGGCGGTCGAGCGTATCGATCTCCTCGGGCACGGAGTTCATCTCCAGCCTGAGACGCGAGGCCGCCTCGTCGACGAGGTCGATCGCCTTGTCGGGCAGGAAGCGCGACGTGATGTAGCGCGTCGAGAGCTCGACGGCCGCCACGATCGCCTCGTCCTTGATCCGCACCTGATGGTGGTTTTCGTAACGCTCCTTCAACCCGCGCAGGATCGACACGGCGTCCTCCTGCGTCGGTTCGTCGACCATCACCTTCTGGAAACGGCGTTCGAGCGCCTTGTCCTGCTCGAAGTATTTCTGGAACTCGTCGAGCGTCGTGGCGCCGATGGTCCGCAGTTCGCCGCGGGCCAGCGCCGGCTTGAGGATGTTGGCGGCATCCATCGCCCCCGACGACTTGCCTGCGCCGACGAGCGTATGGATCTCGTCGATGAAGAGCAGAATGTCGCCCTCGGTGGCCGTAACCTCCTGCACGACCGCTTTCAGACGCTCCTCGAACTCGCCCTGATACTTCGCGCCGGCGATCAGCGCACCCATGTCGAGCGAGTAGATCACCTTCGACTTCAGGTTCTCGGGCACGTCGCCGTCCACGATCCGGCGGGCGATCCCCTCGGCGATGGCCGTCTTGCCGACACCCGCCTCGCCGACGAGGATCGGGTTGTTTTTCGTGCGTCGCGTCAAAATCTGAAGCACGCGCCGGATCTCCTCGTCGCGGCCGATCACGGGATCG
>DSLFC04102__coassemble_2170_pt1 | contig 8891 bp, 12 predicted proteins | sample DSLFC04102__metabat2_high_PE_042 | metagenome-assembled genome bin DSLFC04102 | reverse complement strand
CCTCCCCTCTGTGGTTGAGCTACCTGGATTCGAACCAGGAACGACAGAACCAAAATCTGCTGTGTTACCGTTACACCATAGCTCAATCGTCCGCTCGAAAGCGTTTGCAAAGGTACATAAAAATTCAGAATATCCAATTCTTCGACGAAAAAATGGTGTAAGGCGGAGACCGTATTTCGTTTTTTTCTATTTTAGCAGGAAATCCCGCGCGGAACGAGTGCGGAGTGAACGGCTCGTTTCTTGCAGTCGGACGTCCGGTGCCGTATGTGCGGTGTCGTTCGTGCGTCGGTTTTGTCGTCCGGCGGCGGTTCCGCAAGACGGCGTTCGCCGTCTTATGGAAGGTGCGGGGAGGAAAGGCGGTTTCCGGTTCCGGCAGGCTGGGAATGGTGCCCGGAAATGAGGGCTGGGCCGGAAAGCGGGGCTGTCGTCCGGGCGGTGTGCGGCTGCGGGCGAAACCGCAAGACGCCGCCGTCTGCGTGAGGAGGCCGGGTGCCCCTCCTTTCGGACGTTTTCCGCAAACCGGATGCAGCGCCGGCCCTGATCCGGGCTCTGCCGGGCGAAGTTCGCATTGCGCCCGGCATACCGTAACCGCCGGTCGAATGGGTCGAATTAGTTACATGGAATGCCTATGATTCTTGCGATGATTCTGATTTTCGTGTTGGGCTATGCGTGCATCGCCCTCGAACACAAACTCCGGGTGGACAAAGCCGCCGTCGCACTGCTGATGAGCGGTGCGGTCTGGACCGTCCTCAGCCTCTTCGGCCACGACGCGAACATGACGCACGAATTGGTCGATAAGCTGGGCGATACCTGCGAAATCCTCGTCTTCCTGATCGGAGCCATGACCATCGTCGATCTGATCGACTTCCACGGCGGCTTTTCGGTCATCACCGGCCATATCACCACCCGCAACAAGCATAAGCTGCTGTGGCTGCTGGCCGTCATCACCTTCTTCATGTCGGCTGTGCTGGACAACATGACCACCACGATCATCATGGTAATGTTGCTGCGGCAGATGATCCCCGATCAGCGCGAGCGGTGGATCTACGCTTCGATGATCGTCATCGCGGCCAATGCGGGCGGCGCGTGGTCGCCCATCGGCGACGTTACGACGATCATGCTCTGGATGCGGGGCAACGTGAGCGCCGGACCGTTGGTGGAGTCGTTGTTCCTGCCGTGTCTGGCTGCGGTGGCGATTCCGACCGCCATTGCGGCGCGGTATATCAAGGGAAGCCAGACCGCCGCCGTGGATTTCAAGCCCGACGACTCGCTGCCCGCGGGCGTGGGACCGCGGATGAGCCATTTCATCCTGATCGTCGGCGTACTGAGCCTGTTGTTCGTGCCGGTCTTCAAGAGCCTCACGGGACTGCCGCCCTATATGGGGATGATGGTGTCGCTGGGCGTGATGTGGGTGCTGACGGAGATCCTCTACGACCGGAAGCCGAATATGGAGGAGTCGATCCAATGCCGCGTGTCGAAGGTGCTCAAACACATCGACATGCCGACGATCCTCTTTTTCCTTGGTATCCTGATGTCGGTGGCCGCGCTGGAGAGTGCGGGCGTGCTGGCCGATCTGGCGGCGCTGCTCGATAAGGGGCTTCACGAAGTTTTCGCCATCGCGGGCATCATCGGACTGCTCTCGTCGGTGATCGACAACGTGCCGCTGGTAGCGGCCAGCATGGGGATGTATCCCATCGCCGATGCGGCCGCAATCGCTGCCGCGGCCGATCCGGCCTACATGCAGTCGTTCGTGGCGGACGGTCTGTTCTGGCATCTGCTGACCTACTGCGCCGGTGTGGGCGGCAGTCTGCTGATTATCGGCTCGGCTGCAGGTGTCGTGGCGATGGGGCTCGAAAAGATCAATTTCGCTTGGTACTTCAAGCGTATTTCGCTGCTGGCCTTGGCCGGGTACTTCGGGGGCATCGCTGTGATCTGGATCGAAAAATTGTTGTTCTGAACTCCGGAACAATCGGGGCGCGGACAGTCCCGGCCCCGCGGCGTCGTTGCTGTACCTTCCCCGGAGGCTCGGGCATGCGGTGCCTCCGCCCCGTCCGTTTGGTTTTGGCACGGCCGCCTATGCTGTTTTTTCGGCGCACGTCTTATCCGTTCGGTTCGCCCGGTTTGCTCGGTCCGGACGTGCGGTCTGTCCGGGTTTCGGCATTCGGGCCGGCCGTTCGTCGGCCGCAGGACCGCGACGATCGGTGCGCGGCCCTTTTAGGCATATTGTTTGGAGGGTTCCGGTCGTAACCAAAATACAGCGACGATGAAAAAAGCACAGGAGGGTCCGTTCGGCGAACGGATCGAGACCGACCCGACGGTTCGCGGCATCAAGGTGCGCACGCAGCGGACGCTGGCCGATTCGATGCATGTGGAGTGCCCCGAGCCGTCGCCCGACGGCAGGGTGGGGCGTGAAAAAGTCGAGGAAGATACGATGCTGATCAACCCCGACGTCAACAGCATGGACAGCAGGGGATAACGCTGAAAGGGACAGCCCGACGAATCTCCGTTGAACGGTTCCGCCCATGCCGGAACAAACTCCGGCATGGGCGAAACCGTTTCCGAGGCTGTCGTACGGCTTCGCCGTTTGCGCTCCGCTACGGCACGGTCGCAGGCCGCTCCGCCGTCGCCCGTATGACCTTATGCCCCCGCTGCCTGCGTTATTTCACCTTGGACATGAATTTCTCGCGGTCCACGATGTAGCGGATGTGAACCCCTTCGCCGATCATCCCTTCGGCGTCGCGGGCGCCGACGTTGAAAGTCAGTTTGCGGCCTTCTACTTCGGCGAGCACGGCCGTCGCGGTGATTTCGGCACCCGCCCCGGAGGGTTTGATGTGGGTTACGTTCATCTCGGCGCCTACGGTCGTGGAGCCTGCGGGAAGCGCGGCGGCTACGGCCCTCATAGCCGCATTCTCCATCAGCGCCACCATGGCCGGCGTGGCGAAAACGGGCAGGTCGCCCGAGCCCATTTCGGCGGCCGTGTTGTCTGCCGCCACCACGGTGCGGCTTTGGCAGGTGAGTCCTTTTTCCAACATAATATCCGGAAAGTTTTGTTCGTTTGACTTGTATAATCGTTATCTTTGTTGCAAAGGTATAATTATTTATGTTTATCCGCAATTTTATCTTCCGCTCCGATTTCGTATCGGCGTGCCATGCGCCTGCTCGGCGGTGCCGGCAGTCTACCGCCGCGCCCGTGCGACGGGGTGCGTGCCGCTCCGAAGCGTGCGCTCGGGCGGCCGGCGACGGAATGCAGGCGAATTGCCGGCGGAAGATCGGGGACGGACAGACATGCCGTTTTTTGCCGGCGATGAAGAGGGCGATTTTTCTTTTGGCCGCCGTGCTCGGCCTATTATCCGCTGTCGATGCCGCGGCCCAGCCCGCGCGGCGCGGTTATTTATTGCAGGAGTGGACGGTCGTGAACGGCGATTCCGTTCCGCTGATCCATATCGCGCCGGTCTACATCTTCGACCGGCCGGTCGATCTGCGCCGCTACCGCAAGCTGGTGGACGCCGTGAAGCGGGTCTATCCCGTGGCGCAACTCGCGCGCCTGAAGATGGCGGACATGGAAGAGGAGCTGCTCCGATTGCCGGACAGAAAAGCCCAAAAAGCCTACATCAAACAGATCTACAACGAGATCAAGGAGGAGTATACGCCCGTGCTGAAGAGGATGACCCGCACGCAGGGCAAGGTGCTGCTGAAACTCATCGACCGGGAGACGGACTACACGGCTTACGACATCCTCAAGGAGTTTCGCGGCGGATTCGTGGCGGGATTCTGGCAGGGCATATCGCGCATCTTCGGCCAGAACCTCAAATCGGAATACGACAAGGACGGACAGGACCGCGTCATCGAACAGATCATCGTCTACTACGAGGCGGGACTGCTCTGAGGCTTGCCGCAGAGGGATGCAGCGCCGGTCCGTGCCGACCGCATCCGTGCGGAGCGGTCGGTCGTGTGCGTCGTCCGGTCAGCCGCAGACCGTCTGTCCGAGCGGACGGTTTTTCTGCGGTGCCCGGTTCATGCCGGCGACGGGCCGATCGGAGGAGGGGTGGCGGCCGACGGCCCGGGCAGGTTTGCGGTCCGGCCGCTGCAGCGGCGTTTCGGCTGGGGCGCTCGTCGCACGGATGGAAGATCGCGGCGACGGGCGGCCCGGGGTGAGTTTCCGGACCGGCTTCCGCGGTGCCGGTTCGTGGAAGGCCGGCGTTTGTCGGGGACGAGATTGCGGCTCGGTCGGAATACGACAGAACCGGCGTTTCCGGCGGATATGCCGCACCGCTTCGCAGTGTGCGCCGCACCGCTGCTTTCGGACCTGTATGATGGGAAACGCCCCTTTCCCGGCGGGTCGATTCCGCGGAAAGGGGCATTCCGAGCGGTGTGGGCGTGGCGCTAACTCCGCATCTTTTCTTTGAGGCGGTTGGCTGTCTCCGCGACTTTACCGGCGGCGGCAGCCACTCCCTCTTTCATCTTGTCGGTCGCTTTCGCTACTCCCTCTTTGATCTTTTCGGAGGTGTTGTGCAGATTCTCCTTCGCGTCGTTGCGTACACGTTCGGCTTTCGCCTCCGTGCGGCGTGTGGCGGCGTCGATCTTTTCCGAAGCGTCGTGCAGCTCTTTGCCGGCTTCGCGGCCGATGCGTTCGCCTTTCGTCTGCGCGCAAGAGGTGGCGGCGTCGGTCTTGCGCGACATCAAATCCATCGTTTCGCGGTCTTGCTCCGCGTTGGAGCTGCCGGCCGTATTGATACTCCGATGGTCCATGTCAAGCGTTTTTTTTGTGATTGATGAGCGAAACGATCCACAGCAGGATGACGGCGCCTGCGATCGAGGTGAGCAGACTGCCCAGCGTTCCGACCGGAATCCAGCCGAACCAAGAGAAGATCCAGCCGCCCAGCAAGCCGCCGATGACGCCGACGACCAAATTGACGAGCAGCCCCGAGCCGCTGCCCTTGACGATCAGGTTGGCCAGCCATCCGGCGACCAGACCGATCAAAAGATACCATAAGAAATACATAACCGCAATGTGATTTAGTTTTCCATTGCGGTTGCAAATTCCGTTCCTTTTTTCAGATATTTATCCGGCGGCAAGTTTCGCCGGACCGGCTCAGAGGCGTTGCGAAGTTCTCCTCGCCGGCTCTATGCGGCAGATGCGTTCGTAGTTGCCGCATACCGCTTTCGTGGTCGGATCGAGTTCGGTGCCGTGCCATGGCTCGCATCCGGAAGCGGGTGCCGGCACCGGCGGGACGAGCCTCCGCCCGTTTCATTTTGTCGCGAGCTGCCTGAGCGCGCGTGCCAGCTGGTCGGGGCAGGAGGTGCCTTTGCCCCGACAGTCGATACCGCTAAGTCTGGCGATCGCCTCGGCGGTTTCCATACCTTTCACGAGCGCCGAAATTCCTTGCAGGTTGCCGTGGCAGCCGCCCGTGAACACCACGCTGCGGATCGTGCCGTCTTCCACTGCGATGTCGATTTGCCGCGAACAGGTCCCGTGCGGCGTATAGGTGAGTTTCTGTTCCATGACGTTTTTTGCGGTACAAAAATAACGGGTTCTGCGGATTCGTGCAATTTTTTGCGGAGCCGAGAGCCCGGACGGCCGTATTTCAGCCGTGCGGGATGCAAAAACCGCGGTCGGGAAGACCGCGGTTTTGCATCCTAAGTTTTTTATTTCTGCTGGGCCTGCGGCAGATCCGACGGGTCGGCTACGACCATGTCTTTGTTGATGCGCAGCGTTACGTCGCTGTCCACTTCGATCAAAAGGGTGTTGTCCTTGACCTCTTTGACCGTGCCGTAGATGCCTCCGGCGGTAATGATCTTGCTGCCCTTTTTGAGCGATTCGCGGAATGCCTGCATCTGTTTGCGGCGTTTGGACTCGGGTCGCCACATGAAGAGCCAGAGGACCAAGACCATGAGGCCGATCATGATGAGCATGCTGTATTGCTGCATGAAACCCGGCTGGGGCTGTGCGACGGCCTGAAGTAAATGAATCATAGTTCGTTGTTTTTAAGAGTTTGCATTTATCGGTTAACGGGACAAAGATACGAATTATTGCGGGATTCGCAACATTATTCCACTTCGGCCTCGACATAGATTTTCAGCGGTTTCCGACCGCCGGCAAACCGGACCTCCAAAAGTTTGAACTGCCAGCCGGTGAGCCCGCGGGCGTCGAAGATCATCCGTGCGGCCCGCTTCTCGCCGGGCAGAATGGGCTGATTGTCAAATTCCAGTGTCGTGCATCCGCAGCTCCGCGTGCATTCGGCGACGACCGCCGGACGATCCGAGGCGTTGTGCAGGATCAGCGGCTTCACCGCGATTTCGCCCGAGCGCATATAGCCGAACCGCACAGTATCCGTGCCGCCGGAGCGGAGAATCGCGTCGGAAAAGACGATGGTCTGTCCGCTCGGAGCGGCGTGCTTCTCCGTCCGGCGCCCTCCGCAGGACGCACAGGCCGATGCGGCGGCGAGCAGAAGTAGGATCCCCCCTATGCGCATGTCAGATCAGCCCGCGGCCGCTTTTGAGGATGCGGTTGTCGGCCGTGAGCGCTTCGACCATCTTGTCCAGTACGCCGTTGATGAAGACGCTGCTGCCCGGGGTGGAGTAGTATTTCGATATTTCGATATACTCGTCGAGCGTAACCTTCACCGGTATCGAGGGAAACGAGATGAGCTCGGCCATCGCCGTGCCGATAATCAGATTGTCCATGAAAACGATGCGTTCCACGTCCCAGTTCCGTGTGAATTTTTCGATGTATCGCTGGTTGTCCGCGTAGTTGACGAGCGATTTCTCGAAGAGGGTTTTCACGAAATCGAGGTCGTCGTCGCTTTTGAATTGGGGCAGGACCTTCGCTTCGAGGTGCGAAGGTCGCAGATTCGACAGCGTGCGCAACACCATCGCGATGATGTAGCCCAGATCGCCGTCCCACAGGATCGACATCTCTTCGAGCGCCGTGTCCAGCGCGTCGTTGTCCTGCATCTCCTTGAAGAAATCCTCGACGAGTTTCCGGTCGTCGGCGAACGAGCGCTCTTCGCGCGCCATATAGTCTCGGTAGTAGTCGCTGTCGGTGAGCTGCATGTAGAGCGTGCGGATCAGATCCGGTTGCTGCGCCCAGCCCAGCTTGCGGGCTGCGAGCCGGTCGTTGACCGAATCGCTGTTCGCCAGCACGCGGATCACGGCATTATCTACGAATTTGGTGTTGGGGTTGAGATCTTCGTGGGTGGGAAGTTTTTTCCGGCGGTTCAGTTCGATGCGCTGTTCGCCGTAGCGAACCAGCTCGGCCGGCAGTGCAAGCATCTGGAAATAGAGGTCGTAAGCCTTGTCGATGGAGGCCAGCAACGATTTTTCGGAAGCGATCATGCTGTCCGCATCCGATTTCAGATGCGCGTAGAGGGCTTTTATCACCTTGATTCGAAGTAATCTTCTGCTCAACATATATAGAACGGTTTCTGCATTTTGCGGTGCAAAGATAGGAATAAAAAACGAGAATGGGAGCGGATCGGGGCAAGAAGGTTGCAAGCAAGGGATTTAGAGAGGACCGGACTATGCTGGCGAAGCCGAGCGGAAGCCGTCGGGAAGCCGACTGAAACCTGAGCTGCATTATTTTCCCGTTGCTCCGATCCGAATGGCCAAGGCGGTTTCGGAAGGATTTCGAAGCACTGGAATACGAGCTCTGTGCGTCTTGTTCCGACTGCGAATATAGCCGGATTTCCCGAATTCGGACAGAGGAAGGCGAAAAAAGTTATGTCTCGGGTGCGATTGCATGGGTTCGATGCGATTTGCGTATCGAAGAACAGTTCTGCAAGGAATGGTTTTGTAACCAAAGATTGCCGACAAATCACAATCCGCAATACCGGAGCGGGAATTAAATCGGATGCGGCGGCTGTACGGCGTGGAACTCGGTGCGGGGCGTTCCGTCGCACGAATCGTTTGGGCGGGCGACGCGGGACGGGGGCTGCCCATCGGCATCGGACGGGATGCCGGCACGGTCGAGGCTGCGGGCTTTGTCTGCTTCGGGGGCTCGACTACGAACGGCTGGCCCTTAACGCCGGCCTCTGCGAACCGCCGGATTCTTTGATCGCACCGGTCGCGTTTCGGAGCGTTTCATCCGCTGTTCTGTATCCGAATCCGTTGGATTGCATTTTTTCCGCAGACTGCACCGGTGTCGCTGTCATACCGATTGCGACGGGAATTACGACGCAAATATTTTATTGTATTAAGGTTTTATTTTGGTCATTTCAGACGAAAGTACCGGCTGGGATTTGGATTCGAAATAATTTTGTATATCTTTGTTTTATAAACAGATAGCAAAATGCTATCCGGATAAACTTTATAAAATTATTTATTTATGCAGAAGATTTACAAAGTTTTGAAGGTTGCGGTTGCCGCCTCGCTGTTATCCGGCGTTGTCCTGTGCGGCGGCTGCGCCCGCGACGGGATTCTGCCCGTCGAAGAGCCGACGGTGTCGGATGCTGTCGGTCCGGATCATGTAAGCGTCGAATCGGCGCTGGCGGCTTTGGCTCGCTTTCAGGCGGACGATCCGACGACCCGCTCGTCGGATGTTCCGGCCGTATCGCATGTGGATGTGCTGATGCGCAGCGAGGTTTCTCCGGCGACGCGCACGTCGGGCACCGCAGCGGATGCCCCGCTGTGCTACATCGCTCAGTTCGAAGGGGGCGGCTACGCGGTTCTCGGAGCCGACGCGAAGCAGGGCGGCGTGATCGCCTATGTGCCTCAAGGGAGGCTGACGGCCGCGGATATGGCGGCGGCTAAGGCCGCCACGGACCGCGGCGAGGACTACGAAACGCCGACCTACATCCATGCTTGCATGGTGGCTTACCTCGAAGCGGCGGCGGACGGAAAGGTGGAGCGGGAAGCTGAAGCGGAGAATGATATGAAACCAGAGACTCGCATTG
>DSLFC04102__coassemble_2009_pt1 | contig 9590 bp, 8 predicted proteins | sample DSLFC04102__metabat2_high_PE_042 | metagenome-assembled genome bin DSLFC04102 | reverse complement strand
CCCCCCCCTCCTCCCGGGCGCGACACGCGGCGGAAGCCGGCGTGTGCGACCGGAGGCGGAAATGATCGGAATCAAACGAACCGAATATGAAAAATATCGTCGTATTGGGCGGCGGCATCAGCGGCTACGGCTCCGCGATCCTCGCCAAGAAAAAGGGATTCGGGGTCTTCCTCTCCGACAGCGGCCGCATCGCCGACCGTTACAGGGCGCGGCTTGAGGAGTGGCAGGTCCCCTACGAAGAGGGCGGCCACACGCTCGAACGCATCCTCGCGGCCGCGGAGGTGATCAAGTCGCCCGGCATTCCCGAGACGGCGCCCGTCGTGCGGGCCGTGCGCGAGGCGGGCATCCCCATCATCTCGGAGATCGAATTCGCGGGCCGCTATCTCGACGGCGCGCGCACGATCTGCATCACCGGATCGAACGGCAAGACCACCACTACGTCGCTCGTCTACAAGATCCTGCGCGACGCGGGATACAACGCAGCCCTCGGCGGCAACATCGGCGAGAGTTTCGCCTACTCCGTCGCCACGGGCCGTTACGACTGGTATGTATTGGAGCTGAGCTCGTTCCAGCTCGACGGCATGTACCGTTTCCGCGCCGACATCGCCATTCTGACGAACATCACGCCCGACCACCTCGACCGTTACGGCCACTGCTTCCAGAACTATGTCGATGCGAAGATGCGGATCGTGCGGAACCAGCATTCGCGCTGCGCGTTCATCTATTCGGCGGACGATCCCGTGATCGCGGCCGAACTGCCGAAATACGACCTTCGGATGCGTGAGCTGCCCTTCGCGGCCAAGCAGGCCGTGGCCAGCGGCGCGGGCGACGCCTTCCTCTGCGACGGCCGCTTCACCGCCGCCGTGGGCCGCGCCTCGGTGGAGGTCGATACGGCGAAGATGCGCATCGGCGGACTCCACAACGCCTACAACGCGATGGCGGCGGCGCTCGCGGCGCTCGCGGCGGGCGTGCGGCCTGTGCAGGTGCGCAAGTCGCTCTATGCGTTCGCCCCCGTGGAACACCGCCTCGAACCCGTGGGCGAATACGGCGGCGTGGAGTGGATCAACGACTCGAAGGCCACCAACGTCGATTCGGTGTGGTATGCCCTCGAAAGCATGAAGCGGCCTTTGGTCTGGATCGCCGGCGGCACGGACAAGGGCAACGACTACGGACCTCTGAAGGAGTTCGCCCGCGAGAAGGTGCACACGCTCGTCTGCATGGGGTTCGACAACGAAAAACTCCTCGGCGAGTTTACGGGCGTAGTGCCCCGGATCGTCTCCGCCTCCTCGTTCGGGGAGGCGATGGAGGCGGCCCGGCGGGCCGCCCGGCCGGGCGATACGGTGCTGCTCTCGCCGGCATGCGCCAGCTTCGATCTTTTCGAGAACTACGAGCAGCGCGGGCGGATGTTCAGGCAGTGGGTGAAAGACCGCGCTGCCGACGGGGCGGGTGCGGAGCCGGACGCTGTTCGGACGGTGCCGGAGCGGGACCGCGTGCGGGAAAACGACATTGGCGACGGGGCGGACGCGGCGCGGCGCCTGCCCGGAGATTGTACGGACGCGGAAATGTCTGTAAAAAACGATGCGTAACCGATGGCTTGGGAACGTAATGGAATAAACGGGCAGCCCGCACGGCCGGAGCGCGGCACGGCCGGAGCGCGGCACGCGGGCGGGGAGGTGCAAGATCCCGAAAGAGTGCCGCATGACGGCAATGCGCGCGCCGACGACAGTTGGCTCTCCGACAGCGACCGGCGGGCGGGAGCCGGTCTGCGGCATGCGCCGGGGAGCGCCGGGGCCGGCCGGCAGGGCCGGCGGGATCGCGCCGACGGGCCGGACGAAGCGCCGTGGTACGACGCTCCGCGGCCGGCGGCATACGGCCGGGACGATGATCCGGAGCCTGCCCGCGGCGGATCGGACGGGAGAGGTTACGGAGCGCCTTACGGTTTCGGACGGACGGATGCGGACCGGCGTTCCGGAGAGACTGTCCGGGCCGGCGCGCGGGCGGCGGACGGAACGTCCGGATGCGCCGCAGCGGACCGGGACCGTGCCCGGACGGGTTTCGAAGGTTCCGGGGATTTCGCTTCCGGGGCGCGGCGCCGCACGCCGGGCGGCGGAAGAGACGCTGCGGACGCGCTCGGGGCGGAAGGGGATCGAAAGGCGGGAAATGCGGCCGATGCTTCGGGCGACCGTCCGCTGCGCATCTTCACGGGCGACCGCGTGTTGTGGATCATCGTCGCGGCGCTGGCCGTGATTTCGATCCTCGTGGTCTACTCCTCGACTGCGAAGATGGCCTACGACGCTCATGCGGCCCGCACCACGTCGCACTTTCTGAAGCAGCAGGTGATGATCCTCACGGTGAGTCTGGGGCTGATGATCGCGGTCCACAAGATCAACTGCCGCGTCTACAACCACCTCGCCGTGCCGGCCTACGTGCTGAGCGTGCTGCTGACGGCGGCCGTCTACTTCATCGGCGCCACGACCAACGGGGCGGCCCGCTGGATTCCGATCGGTCCCTTTCAGTTCCAGCCTTCGGAGGCGCTCAAGGTGGCCACGGTGCTCTTTCTCGCGCGGCAGCTCGCGGGCCGGCAGTCGAAGATCGACCGGATACGGATCGTCCCTTCGTGGCGGTTCTGGACATGGCGGAGCTCCCCCGCGCAGCGCAGGATCTGGCGCGAGGGGACGGTGCCGATCCTGCTGCCCGTCGTGCTCTCGTGTCTGGTGATCTTCCCGGCCCACACCTCGTCGGCCGTGCTGGTCTTCGCCGCTTCGTGGGTGATGATGCTCATCGGGCGGGTGCGGATCGGCGAACTGCTCAAACTCGTGGGCTGGGCCGCGGCAGGCATCGTACTGATTATGGCGCTCAATCTGGGCCGCAGCGAGACCGCCGAGGGGCGCGTCTCGACGTGGATCCATCTCTGGACCCGCTCGCAGACCGAAAAACCCATCGAACACCTCACCGACACGGAGCGCTCGATGATCGCCATACACAACGGCGGCATCTTGGGCAAAGGGGCCGGACAGAGCGACATACGCGTGGAGATGATCCATCCCGAGAGCGACTATGCCTATGCCTTCTTCGTCGAGGAGTACGGCATCGTGCTGGCCGCGGCGCTGCTCATGCTTTATCTTTGGATCTTCTTCCGCGCCATCGAGATCTTCCGCCGCTGCGGCACGGCCTTCCCGGGACTGCTGGTGCTCGGGCTCGCGCTGCTGATTACCTGTCAAGCCCTGCTGCACATCATGGTAACGGTGAACCTGATCCCCGAAACGGGGCAGACGCTACCCCTCATCTCGCGCGGCGGCTCGTCGGTGCTCTTCACCACGATCGCCCTCGGCATGATCCTCAGCGTCAGCCGCCAGAACGACGAACAATCGCACGACACTCCGAAAAACGAATCCATCTACGAAAAATAACGCAAAGCCTATGGCCGACGATATCCGACTGGACAAATACCTTTGGGCCGTGCGCGTGTTCAAGACGCGCAGCGATGCCGCAGACGCCATCCGCAACAACAAGGTTACGGTGAACGACGCTTATGCCAAGCCTTCGCGCGAGGTGCGGATCGGCGACCGCATCGCCGTGCGCAAACAGCGCGTAACGTACACCTACAAGGTGCTGGAACTCGTATCGAGCCGTCAGCCCGCCAAGAATGTGCCGCTCTATTGCCTCGATACCACGCCGCCCGAGGAGCTGGAGAAGCTCCGCACGCCGCACGAGACCCTCTTCGTCTTCCGCGACCGGGGCACGGGACGTCCCACCAAGAAGGAGCGCCGCGAACTGGACGGCCTGATGGAGGAGATCTGCCTCGGCGACGACGTGTAGCGTGCGGTCTTGTGCGGAGGACTGTCGCTCTCCCTCGGGCGGGGCGCAGTCCTGCGGGGAGGCCGGGCTGTGTCGGGAGCGGCGGGCGATGCGGCGGCGTGTTGCCGCCGCCGGCAGTTCGCCGCACCACAGCGGTTTCAGGCTCGTCGTTTCGGGCCGTGCGCACCGACGGCCGGACACGAACCGCAGACATGGGCGAGCGGCATCGGCGATACGACGGAATCCTGACGCCCCACCCGGTACAACCCGGACGGGGTTCGGTCCCGCCACCCGGCCCGGCGGAACCCTTCGCTGCGGGGCTGTCGGTTCCAAACCCTACATAACTTGGACAGAGAGGGGAAGTGCGTTGCATTTTTCCGGCCGTTTCCCACCTTTTGCATAGCCCGGACGAAGTTCGAGCCGGCGTTCAGCTCAGCGAAAACCTTCGCCTCGGGACACTCCTTTTCTCGCCCCGGCACAATCCGCACGGGGTTTTGCTTCGCCATCGGTTCGGCGAAACGGTTGGTTTGCACCCTTCGTTTGCTCGCCTCGGCAATTTCCGAACAAACTCGGATTGCGCCCGGCTGATCGAAACGGTGGTTTGCGCCGCCCGGATGCACGGCAAAACATCCCGCGGACCGCCCGCCCGGAACCGCCGGGCGGGCGGTCCGCGGGATGCGGAGCCGGAAACATGCAGTTCGCAAGGCGGCGAACGGCGGACAAACGCGACGCAGCCGGTCGGAACGACCGCCGCAAAGCGCGCGACCGACCGTAAAAAAAGGGCTGTCTGACACTATAGTAGACAGCCCTTTTTTATTCGTACTGCTCGTCGGGAACTTTTCCGAATAGGGCAATTCCCGGAGGATTGAAAAAACTTGTTAGCCCCCCATATGCAAGCCGTTCGGCGGCTGCGACGATCACTTCTTGTTGAAGAGGTTCATCGTCCGCTCGGCTCCGATGGCGGCGAACGAAAGGACGGCGTCGCCGAAAACCTTCAGCCGCTCGGGGAGCAGTTTGCGCTCCTCGTCGGTCCATGTACCCAACACGTAGTCGATCTGCTGTCCGCGGGCGAAATTGCCGCCGATGCCGAAGCGGATGCGTGCATAGTCCTCGCGGCCGAGCAGTTCGGAGATGTTTTTCAGTCCGTTGTGGCCGCCGGAGCTTCCCTTCGTGCGCATCCGCAGCGTCCCGAACGGCAGGGCGATGTCGTCCGAAATGACGAGCAGATTCTCCGGCGCTATCTTCTCGGCATCCATCCAGTAGCGCACGGCCTTGCCCGAGAGGTTCATGTAGGTCGAAGGCTTGAGCAGAACGAGCGTGCGGCCCTTGTATTTCAGTTCGGCTACGGCGCCGTAGCGGGCTGCCGCAAAAGAGATGTTGGACGCCCCGGCGAGGGCATCCAACACATCGAAACCGGCATTGTGGCGGGTGTCGGCATATTCGGCGCCGATGTTGCCCAGTCCTACAATGAGGTATTTCATCGCAACGGCGGATTGTTATTTGGCCGCCGCCTCAGCACCGCGCGAAGCACGGGTTACGCGCACGGCGCACACGGCCGTCGTAGCGGGGGTTACGAATTTCAGACCCTCGATCTTCAGGTCGCCCACGAAGATGGTCTTGCCTACGCCCAGCTCGGTTACGTCCACGACGATCTCGTCGGGCAGCCGGTCGACCGGAGCGCTCACGACGAGCTTGCGGGCCGAAAGCACCAGCTTGCCGCCGACCTTGACGCCCTCGGCATTGCCGGTCAGACGCACGGGAATGGCGATCGAAACGGGCTTGCCCTCCTGAACGCGGTAGAAATCGAGGTGGAGAATCTCCTCGCGCACGGGATGGAACTGCGCGTCGCGGAGTACGGCCTGCTCCTTCCGCCCGTCGATCGTGAATTCGACGATGTAGGAGTTGGGCGTGTAGATCAGGGGTTTCACGTCCTTGGGGTCTACGGAGAACGAAACGGTCTCGCCGCCCCCGCACAGTACGCAGGGCACCAGACCTTCGCGGCGCACCGCTTTGGCCGCCTTCTTGCCATACTCGTTGCGAGTCTTGGTTTCAATCGAAAGGGTTTTCATAATGTTTAGAATTTTAATGCGTTACCTTCGGCGGTTCTCAGTGCGGCCCCGAAAGCCGCACCCCATGCCGCCTGCTTCGGAGGGCAAAGATAGCAAATATTCTTCGAAATCAACGGATGCGGCGGATTATTTCCGCACTTCGCGGGGGTGCGAAGGGGAGGGGGCGACGCGGGCCGGAGCAGGTCGGTGCGGGAGGGTGTGCGGCAGGGCCGCGCTCCCCCGCGGTGTCGGCCGTCCCGCCGGGCCGTGCTCCGGCGGCCTCCCCGCCGAGGTCCGTGAGACCCGCGAACCGCGGCGCCGGATGCACCGCCGGCAGGGCTCGGCCCGCATGCCCGGACCTCTCCAACCGGGTCGGAGAGCGTTTGTCCGGCAGGAGGTTTTCCGTCCCCGGTTCAACGGATAACGTTGAATTTCTTACGTCCGGTCCTCGCCCCGATACGGCCCGGACGAAGTTTCGGGTCGGCCCCATTCGGTTGAACGAAAAAGGTGAAAAATCTTATTTCCCGTTTCATTTGTCGATTGAATTTCCTAACTTTAACACGGATTCGGTCCCGTGCCGGCGATTGTCCCGAAAATCGAACCCGTTTCGCTAAGCCGAGGGCAGAGCCGAACTCGTTCGGGCCGTATCGGGGCGAGGACCGGATGTAAGAAATTAGACGTCCGGTTCGGCAGATCGGCATACCGAAAAAGCGTTTCGACAGAGAGTGTCCGTCGGGGCGAGGACCGAATGTCGAACTATCTAAAAACTCTATGATTATGAAACATTTGCTGCAAATTTCGATCTGTCTTCTGCTGTTGTCGGGCGGGACGGAATCGGTGGCACGGACCGCCTCCGGCGAAACGTTTCGGACCGAAGAATCGGCCGGTGCGGAACGGACCGCACCGAAAAAGCGCCGTGCGAAAAAGGGGCCCAAGCGCCTCAAGGGCAGCGGTCGGTTCGTTACGCGCGCTGTCCCCTGCACGGGCGATTATGCCGCGCTCTGCGTCCGTTCCGGCGTGCGGGTTACGGTGGACCCTTCGGCGACGGAGATTCTCCTCACGGCCGACGACAATGCGATCGACTACGTAACCGCAGCCGCGGCGGACGGCTGCCTCGTGCTCGGATTCGAAGCGCGCGGTGTGCACGAGGTATCCGGCCTCACTCTGGAGGCCGTCGTGCCTGCTTCGGCCGACCTCGCGCGCATCGAGGTCTCTTCGTACGGCTCGGTGAAGTTTCTCGCTCCGGTCGAAAACGTCGCTTCGCTGACCCTCATGGGCGGCGGACAGGCCGAGGGCGCCTTTTCGGGCGAACGGATGACGGTATTCGTTTCGGGTTACGGCCGTTTTACGGGCCGTGTCGGCGTCAGCGGCGAGTGCGAGGTCGGCCTGTCGGGCGGCAGCCGGTTCGACGGGGATATCGAGGCGGACGAATTATCGCTGACGCTGAGCGGCTATGCCGAGTATGCGGGCGATGCGAGGGCCCGCAGCAGCAGGATCGAGACGTCGGGCGGCAGCCGGTTCGACGGGGACATCGAGGCGGACAAATTATCGCTGATGCTGAGCGGCTATGCCGAGTATGCGGGCGATGCGAGGGCCCGGAGCAGCAGAATCATGTTGACGGGCGGCAGCCGGTTCGACGGAGAGGCCGCACTCGAAAACTACGAACTGCAGCTCTCCGGATACGCCGAAATGCAGTGCGACCTGACCGGAGGGACGAAAGGACGCATCTCGGTCGGCGGCGGCAGCAGGATCGGCGGTGCGGTCGAAACGGCCGAACTGGAAGTGATCGCCGGCGGTTATGCGAAGTTCGATGGTGGAATTCGGGCTCGGATGCTTCGGATGGAGTGCGCCGGCGGCAGTACGATGACGGCCACGTGCGACCTCGACCGTTTCGAAGCGGCGGCGAGTGGATACGCCAAGATCTATCTGCGAGGCGGCGGTCCGGTCGCTGAAGGCAGCGTGTCGGTCTGCGGCGGGGCTTCGTTCCGAGCGCCCGAGCTGGACGTGGCCGACTATCGCATCGAGGCGCGATCCTACGGCAAGGCCAGTGTCCGCTGCTCGCATTCGCTCTCGACGCGCACGGATTCCGGCGGACAGATCGACTTCGCGGGCGAGTGCGAGGTGCGCTCGTACGATCCGAACGTGCGGCGCAGATAACGGCGCTTCCGCGGTAGGCCGGACGGCGCTCCGGGCCCGCCCGAAGGATCGTTCCCGGGACGAGAAAGCGCCGTCCCTCTCCTTCGGAAACGAACGTCGCATGCGAACCGGCCGCCGCGCCGCGACCTCGCCGGGTTGCAGCGCGGCGGCAAAACGTCTGTCCGAGGCGAACGCCTCCGCGGCAAAACGGGTGTGCAGCCGGACTTCGTTCGGGCATATGCCGCGGCGGCAAAACGGGCGGGACAAAGGAGGCGGATTCAGCGGTCGGAGCGCCGTTGCCCGCATGTATGCGAGGGGGGGGTGTCTAACAGTTTTTTTGACCTTCTGGGAATTGCGTGTTCGGGGAAGTTCCCGAGTAGCAGCAGTACGAATAAAAAAGGGGTGTCTGAAACGTGTTAGACAACCCCTTCGCTGCGGTTTCGCACCGCCGGTGTATCGGAGCCGCGAAGACAGCGACGGCACCGCGGATCACTCGATGCCGCTCAGACGTTTCTGCCATGCCCATGCCGAGGCGAGCGTCTGGTCGAGCGTGCGCTCGGCCCGCCAGCCGAGGCGTTCGGCCGCCAGCGCGGGATCGGCCCAGATGGCCGGTATGTCGCCCGCCCGGCGGCCGGCGATCTTATAGTCGACTTTCACGCGGTTGACCTGCTCGAAGCGGCGGATCAGTTCGAGTACGGAGACACCGCGGCCCGTGCCGATGTTGTAAACCTCGTAGGGGCGCACGTCTGCCCCTCCGGTCATGCGTCGGATGGCCGCCACATGGGCTCGGGCGAGGTCCCCGACGTCGATGTAGTCGCGGATGCAGGAGCCGTCGGGGGTCGGATAGTCGCCGCCGTAGACCGAGAGGCAGTCGCGGATGCCCGCGGCGGTCTGGGTGATGTAGGGCAGTAGGTTCTGCGGTACGCCGCGCGGCAGCTCGCCGATCAGGGCCGAGGGGTGTGCGCCGATGGGGTTGAAGTAGCGTAGCGCGATGCCGCGCAATGCTCCGCCTCCGGCCGCGATCGCGTCGCGCAGGATGTCCTCGCAGATCTGCTTCGTGTTGCCGTAGGGCGACGCGGCCGGCCGACGCGGCGTACGTTCCGTGACGGGCAGTCGGCGGGGTTCGCCGTAGACCGTACACGACGACGAGAAGACGATGTTCCGGCGCCCGGTCTCGTGCATCAGCTCCACGAGATTCATGAACGAGAGGAGGTTGTTGCGGTAGTATTTCATCGGTTCGCGGAGCGATTCGCCGACGGCCTTCGACGCCGCGAAATGGATCGCCGAGCCGAATTCGTACCGGGTGAATATGCGCTCCAGCGCCTCTCTGTCGCAGCAGTCGGCCTCGACGAACGGCACGTCGCGGCCCGTGATCGCGCGCACGCCTTCGATCACGGCGACCTCGCTGTTCGAAAGATCGTCGACGAGCACGGCGTCGAATCCCGCGGCGATCAGTTCGACGGCCGTATGCGAGCCGATGTAGCCGGCGCCGCCCGTAACCAGAACACACGGTCTTTTCATGGGAATGGAGTTTTGTCGGGACAAAGATAGGGATAATGCGTGGAAAAAGCGCCGCAGACGGGACGGACATCCTGAAATTTGCGGGAG
>DSLFC04102__coassemble_1920_pt1 | contig 10107 bp, 9 predicted proteins | sample DSLFC04102__metabat2_high_PE_042 | metagenome-assembled genome bin DSLFC04102 | reverse complement strand
CACCTATGAAATGGAGGTAACGCTCGTAACGACCGAGGGCGAGGAGAAGACCGCGACCTGCACGCTCGTGATCGAATGATCCGCATGCCGCGATATACGCCGACGGGAACGGTGGGGGCTGTCTGACAACTCTTAGACAGCCCTTTTTTATTCGTACTGCTCATCGGGAACTTTTCCGAATAGGCAATTCTCGGAGGGTTGAAAAAACTTGTTAGACAGCCCCATGATTTCCGTGCGGCGTTCCGAACCGGCGAAATCCGCGGCGCCCTGTGCGAAACCCGTGTCGCACGGAGCCCTGCAACCGCTCCGTGCGGCAACGGCAGGCGGGGGGGCCGCGTACTGCGCGGAATGCTTTCGGCCGCGGACGGACGTTCGTGCGGTCCGAAAAATCGGCCGGATGATGAGAAAAGTTTGGTTTTTCGGTAAATATTCATACTTTTGCAAAGGCAAACACGTTTTTGGAATATGAAAATACGCGACGAATACAAAGTGCGGGAGATCGCAGGCGAGCATGTCGTCATCATGCAGGGCCGCTACGGAGCCGATATGACCAAAGTCATTTCGCTCAACGAATCGTCGCTGTTTCTGTGGAACGAACTCGCGGGCCGCGAGTTCGAGACGGCGGATGCCGCCCGTCTGCTCGCGGAGCGCTACGGGATCGACGAGGCGACGGCTCTGCGCGACGCCGAGGCGTGGACGAAGGCGCTCGAATCGTGCAATCTGATCTGAAGAAAGCGATGCGTTCGAAACGGTACATAGCGTTGCTGCTCGCGGCGGTCTACCTTTTGGCGGTAGGCGGTCCTTCGGCCGTTGCGCTCGCGTGCCGCTGTGTTCCGCCGGCGAAAAGCGTGTACGGCGCATGTTGCCCGTACTGCGTCCGCGTGGTCGGGGACGTGCCGAGCGTGATGCACGACTCCTGCTGCGGCGATCATCACAGCACCGATATCGCATTGTATACCGCTTCGTCGCATGATTCGGAGAAATTCGTCAAGCGGATCGTGGCTTCCGACTTGCCGGACGCTCTGGCGGCCGAACCGGTCCTGACGACAGGGGTGCCCGCACCGGCGGGTTGCGACCGCATCGCGGTGCGGTGCGCGGGTTCGGTGCCCGATTCGTTCGTGGCGTCGTGCGGCCTCAGAGCGCCGCCCGTATTGGTTTGAAACTCGGTTGCCCCGGGGATAGCTCATGCAGCGCCGCCCGTTGTGCAACCAACCATTTCGTTAAGCCGAGTGCAGAGCCGAACGCAAGTTCGGGCTATGCCGAGGCGGGAAATGGAAGAAAGCAATTTCAACCAATCGACGGACATACATGAAAATCACGAAAGGAAAGATAATAACATCGATCATTCTACTCTCTGGTGCGTGCGGCACTCTGCGTGCGCAGGAAATCCGGGGAGTTGTGCTGGGCTCCGACAACCAGCCATTGCTCGGAGCTTCGGTATTTTGGGAGGGAACGACGGTCGGTACGGGCACAAACGTATCGGGTGAGTTCTCGCTTCACAGAGTGAAGGGCTACGACCGCCTTATTGCGTCGTATTTAGGGTTTGTGAACGATACGCTTCGCGTCGAACCGGGCGCGGAGCGTATCAATTTCGTCCTCCGACCGGACGGAATGGAGGTCGAGGACGTGGTCGTGGAGGGAACGATGAGCGGCAACTTCGTCAAACGCGACGGCATTGCCAAGAACGAAATGATCTCCTTCGCGGGGCTGTGCAAGATGGCCTGCTGCAATCTCGCCGAGAGCTTCGAAAACTCCGCTTCGGTTACGGTCGGATACAGCGACGCCATTTCGGGCGCCCGTCAGATCAAGATGCTCGGTCTGGCCGGTACTTACACCCAGATTCTCGACGAGAACCGCCCGATCATGCGCGGCCTGAGCGCTCCCTACGGCCTGAGCTATACGCCCGGCATGTGGCTCAATTCGATACAGGTCTCCAAGGGCATCGCCTCCGTTACGGCGGGACACGAGGCCATCACGGGGCAGATCAATCTCGAACACCGCAAGCCGACGGACGAAGAGCGTCTGTTCGTCAACCTCTATCTGGACGACGAGCTGCGTCCCGAGGCCAATATTTCGACGGCTTTTCCCGTAACGAAAAACAAGAAGCTATCGAGCGTGATCCTGCTCCACGGGTCGATGGACACGCACGTGCGCGACATGGACCACAACGGCGACGGATTCCTCGATCTGCCGAAGGCCGACCAGATCAACATCGCCAACAAGTGGCTCTACACGGCCGACAACGGCGCGCAGATCCGCTGGGGATGGAAATACGTGCGCGAGAACCGTCTGGGCGGCATGGCGGATTACAAGAAATCGCTCTACGACCGGATGATCCGGAGCGTCTTTACGGACGAGCCGCTCTACGGATCGGAGATTCGCAACCGCGGGGCGAACGCCTATTTCAAGATCGGGATGCCCGTGGGACCTTCGGTCTACGACCGGGACGAGCAGGACGAAATGCGTTCGAATTTCGCGTTCGTGGTGGACTACGACCATTTCGACGAAGACTCCTACTTCGGCCTGAACACCTACGAGGGCAGCGAGAATACGCTTTCGGCCAACCTCATGTACAATCACTACTTCACCTACCGTTCGTCGCTGATCGTGGGTGCGCAGGCGCACATGCAGTCCTTCGACGAGGGACTGTGGAACAGGATGCCCGATTTCGCGGATAAGAAGATCACGGACTATTATACCGACATGGACCGCGACGAGAACGAAGTGGGGGCCTATGCCGAGTATACCTATTCGATCCGCGACAAGTTCTCGCTCGTGGCGGGCGTGCGCGGCGATTACAACACCTTTTACGAGAAGTGGTACCTGACGCCCCGCGGACAGGTGCGGTGGAACATCACGCCCACGACGACGTTCCGTGCGTCGGCCGGTCTGGGTTATCGTTCGACCAATGTCATTACGGACAATATCGGCATTCTGGCTACGGGACGCCGGATCGTGCTGCCGGAGGATTTCCGCCATTTCGACCGGATGGAGAAGGCGCTGACCGTGGGCGGCAGTCTGACGCAGACCTTCGACCTCATCCGGCCCGACGCCGCGACGCTGAGTTTCGACTATTTCCGTACGCAGTTCTACAACTCGGTGATCGCCGATCAGGAGCGCGACGCGCAGAACATCTATATTTACAACACCGACGGCCGTTCGTACACCGACACGTTCCAGATCGACTTCTCGTGGACGCCCGTCGAGCGGCTCGACATCTTTGCCACGTTCCGATACACCGATTCGGAGATGACCATCGAACGGGCCGACGGCACGACGACGCGCGTGAAGCGGCCGCTCGTGAGCGAGTACAAGACGCTGTTCAACATTCAGTACGCTACGAAGTTCCGCCGTTGGGTATTCGATGCGACGGCGCAGCTCAACGGCCCTTCGCGCATTCCGACCCAGAACGGCGATCTGGCCGATTCGCACTATTCGCCCCGCTATCCGGTTTTCTTCGCGCAGGTGAGCCGCAAGATCGGCAAGTTCGATATTTATGTGGGCTGCGAGAATATCGCCGACTACCGCCAGCACGATCCGATCCTCAATGCGGACAAGCCCTTTTCGACGGGTTTCAACTCGTCGCTGATATGGGGCCCGCTGATGGGCCGCAAGTTCTATGCGGGCATGCGTTTCAACCTCTATTGATAACTTATAAAACGAGACCTTATATGAAAAAGATTCTGTTGGTAGCTCTGATGGCCTTCGTGGGCATCGGCGTGTGTCCGGCTCAGAAGCAGGGCAAGAAGACGACTACCGTGGTATTTGCGGCCGAAATCGACTGCGAGCAGTGCGTGAACAAGATCATGAACAACATCCCGTCGCTCGGCAAGGGCATCAAGGACGTGCAGGCCGATACCCGGACCAAGGAGATAACGGTGGTGTACGATGCGTCGAAAAACGATGTGGAGCACATTGTCAAAGGTTTTTCGTCGCTCAAAGTGAAGGTTGCGCCCAAGACCGTGGACGGCGAAGCCGTGGAGAGCGCTTCGGAGGGCTCCGCACGGGGGTAGCGGTCGTAACGGCCGGCGTGAAACGGAGAGAGGGAAGTTCGTGCATGCGAATTCCTCTCTCCGTTTTGCGGGTATATGCCCGCGGTCCGGCGGCCGATCCCCGATATGCCGTCGCAAGGTATCCGGCGGAAATCGACCTCGACCTCGACTTCGGCTTCGGCCGCGGCCTCTGCTTCGGTCGGACCGGACGGTGCCGCCCCGTCGCGGCATCCGGCCCGGTTCGCCTTTTGGGAACTCCGGACGGGGGCCGGACGGGGCCGGACGTCGGAATACGATGTTTTGGGTGCTGCGTATTTTCCACTTCGATTTTCGGAGGAGGGGGCGTCTTTCCGGAGACGGTGTTCGACACTGTGTTTTATGCCCCGCTCGGTTTCGCCGGGACGCAGTTCGGGACGGAGTGCGGGTTTCGGCGGACGGTGTTCGGCACTGTGTTTTATGCTCCGCTCGGTCTCGTCGGGAAGCGGTTCGGGACGGAGTGCGGGTTTCGGCGGACGGTGTTCGGCACTGTGTTTTAGGCCCCGCTCGGTCTCGTCGGGACGCGGTTTCGGACGGAGTGCGGATTCCGGCGTATGGTGTTCCTGCACCGCATTCCATGCAGCCCCGGTGATCGAGGAACAGGTCCGGATGGCGTGCGTTCCGCATTCTTCGTGTTTGTTCCAAATCGGGCCGGCCGAACGGCAGCATCGTGCGGCTCCGCCGGCCGGCTGCCCTTCGTACCTGCACTGCACGGCGGTGTGCAGTGCGCAGCGGAGGCAATCGCCCCCCCCCTGCCGCTGCCGGAAGAGGGCATAAAGACTTTGCCGGCGGCAGATCGGCCGGGACATTTGACGCTTCTCGCCTTCGCGGGCGGGGGGGGAGCGGGCGGAGCGCGCTCGCCGATTCCTATTCCATCGGGCGGATGCGGACCTCGGCGACACCCTTCAAGGCGCGTTCGAGACGTTCGAGATCGGTCTTTTCGTCGACTTCGCCGTAATGATAGGGATAGAAAATCGCAGGCCGGAGCGCCTCGACCGCCTCGACGGCCTGATCCACGGTCATCGTGTAAGGCTGGTTGACGGGCAGAAAGGCGATGTCGATATTCTTGAGCGATTTCATCTCGGGCGTCGGCTCGGTGTCGCCGGCGATGTAGATGCGCGTACCGCCGATGGTGAGTATGTAGCCGCAGTCCTCGCGTTCGCGCGGATGGAACTGGAGGTGTCCCTCGGAGGTGTTGTAGGCCGGAACGGCGTCGATGCGGACGTAGGGCCGCGGTTCGGCGCTCATCCCGGGCGTCATTGCGATGCAGTCGCCCTCGAACGCTTCGGATGCGGTCTTGTCGCAGACGATCAGGCTGTTGCGGTCGGTCAGCGCATCGACGGCCGCACGGTCGAGGTGATCGTAGTGCGAGTGGGTGATGAGCACGAGGTCGGCCTTGGGCAGTCGGGCGTAATCGGCATATTGGGCGACGGGGTCGACGTAGATGTATTTGCCGCCCGTCTCGATCGAGAGCGAGGCATGTTTGAAAAATGTGAATGTGATCGGCGAGCCGTCGCGTGCGGCGATCGTGTCGGCGGGATAGGCCGGTGCTTTGTCCGAACGGGAGAAAGAGAAAAGTGCCATGCAGATCGAAATTTTATCGTTACAGGTTCAACATAGTGCGTCGTATGCATTTCGTGTACCGCGAATACCGGTACGGCGGCCGTATATGAGCCGTGTGAAACGACCGCCGAAGACAAAGATAGGATTTTCTTCGGCAACGGAATTAAAAACGACCGGAAAATTTTTCCGCTTTTTCGTTTCGTGCGCAGGATGCACCCGGATGCACCAATGCACCCCGATGCGCCCTGTGTGCCCGACAGGTTCGGTCCCGACATCCCGACGTCCGAAGCGGACGGCGAGGCGCCTGTTCGTTGACCGGGGCTGAGAAGGTGCGCGGCGGCCCCCCCCCTCCCGGCATTCGTGCGGCGGAACGGCATCTTACGAACGATACGTCTTTTTTCGTACTCCGGCCGTCGCCGCTTCCGTTCCAGCCGCTTCCGGTGCGGCGATTTCGCAGAGGCGGTTCCGGGGAGGGTGCCCGGCGTTTGCGAATCGCAGGAGGAGGCGCATGCCTGAAGCGTTTCGGACGTTGCGCTGTGCTGCGCCGGCGGCGAAACGGGCGCGGTCCGAAACGACGTGCGGCCGGCCTTCTGACTTTCTCCGTATCCTGATCTTCTGATCTTCCGACCTTCCGACCTCTTGGCCACCTGACCTCTTGACCTTCTGATCTCCCGACCTTCTGATCTTCTGACCTCCCGGTCTCCTGACCACTTGACCTCCTGACCTCCTGACCTCCCGAACGGCCGGCATGCCGGGACAAGGCCGCGACCGTGCGAATCCGTCCGCTTCCGCGCAGCGGCCTGTGCGTGCGCGATATGCGACCAGTGCGGGACGGGACGGACGGCCGACGGTCGGGGCGGTCTGCCCGGTAAATCCGCGCAGTCGTCGGGCCCGGCACAAGGGGCCCGATCGTAGTTTTTCGCTTTGCGAACGGCTTGGCATCCGCAGCTTCCGGACCGCTGCCTGACGGGCATGGCGAAGGGACGGAAAGGGCTTCCCGGTTGCGCGTCGGGCGGCATCGGGAGCTTCCGGAGCCTGCGCGGCGGGCCCGTAGGAGCGGAAGAGCGAAGAGCGGTTTCGGAATAATCGGATTTTCCGATATTCGGAGGTGAGTACGGCCGCCGAAGCGTCCGATATACGTATGGATCGTTTTTTTTATTTACCTTTGCAGCGACGGATCGGAATTCCGGATGAACTTTCGGAAAGACGGTCGGCCGGTCCGAAGGATAATAATCGGCGCCCGGCGACGTTGGTAGTTAGGATCGATTCGAAATGAGTGTTATGAAAAGGAACAAATTGATTTGGATGGCGGCGGTGGCCGCCGTTGCGCTGGGGCAGGCTTCCTGCCTGAATTCGGACAGCGATTTCCACGACGAGGCGGCACCCGTTCGCCCCGGGATCTACATCTACAATGCGGCCCATTCGCAGAACGAGGCCGCCATGCAGCCTGCGGACGTCGCATTGCGACTGGCCGTATTGCGGGCCGAGGCGGAGAAACAGGGCAAGACCGACGACCTGAACTCGGTTACGGTCGACGGGCAGAACGTGAAGACGCTGCTCTTCGGCATGTATACGCAGATCACCGAAGACGAGTCGGAGGCCGGGACCTACGTGATCGAATACCGCAACAGCGGCGGCCAGCGTCCCTACGACATCTATTCGCGGACGGGGACCGTGCGGGTGAAGACGCAGGGCGTCGCATTGGAGCGGACGGACGCATCGAAACGCTGGAGCGTGTCGCTCGGCTCGGAGAAGCTGGCCATAACGGGTGGCAGCTCCGTGGCGGTGCTGTCGACGGGCGAAACCGAGCTCTATTTCGAGGGCGGCGTCTGCCGGATCGGATTCAGCAATGCCTTGTCCGAGGCGGACGGCCGGAAGGCGAGCTGGTCGGGTGATTTTGAGCTGACGACCGAAATGAAGGAGGGGTTGAGTTTCTCCGGACTTAAAGACGCTTCGTTCGAACTCGACGGCTCGGCGCGCGGCACGAGTTTCTGGTCCTTCAACGGTACGACTTCCGCCGCCATGAGCTACACGGTAACGGATGGCAAATACCAGCCTTCGCGGACGGGTTCCCCTTCGACGATCATGGGCGGCACGGAGCTGTGCGGTCTGACCTCTCCGATGGATTACAATCCGGCGGATTATCCCTCGTCTGAGGTGAAGGTCGTGTGGACCGTGAGCGGCAATATGCTCTCCTATGCGGTAACGTACAACGGTACGACCGTGAACTTCTGAAGACGGTGCGTATCGACCCGTAAAGAGGTTGTCTGACAAGTTTTTTCAATCCTTCGGGAATTGCCTGTTCGGGAGAACTTCCGAACGGCGGCGAATAAAAAAGGGGCTGTCTGGGATTCATTGGACAGCCCTTTCGCTTCGCCTTCCGCCGGAACCGTGTTCGGCGGCGGTCTCTCTGCGGGGCGGCCGTGTGTCGAAGCGCCGCCGCCGTGTCTTGCGGCGGAGCGTCCGATCCGTTCGTGCCGAGTGCTTTTGCCGGATGCCGCTCTCGGTGCCGCGTTCCTCGGCGGACGGACGTTTGCCGCGGCAGGGCCGGTTGGGGGTGCAGTCGGCTGCGGGGCGTAGGTGGCGGGACGTTGCGGTCGTCGTTAACGTGTCGTTTACTGCATGCTGCGTCGGGGCGGTTCTTCTGCCGGCGGCGATCTGCACGGGTTTCGGTGTGGACGGAGCCTCGGCGGAACGCGGCGGAGAGGCGTCTGCATGCGCAGGTTTTCCTGCTTCGCTGTCCGGCAGACAGCCGCTTCGAGTTGAGAAGCGAAAGGCCTCGGGACAGCGTTCGCGGCTCGATCGGCCCCGGACCGCAAGGGGGGGGGAGTGCCGATCCGGACGAGGCTCAGGGCTGCCGGTCGAGTGCCAGCATCCGGCGCGAAAAAAGTCCGAGGATGCCGATTCCGACGATCACCGTACCCGACAGGACGAACGTGGGAAGCAGTCCCACGGAATCGGAGAAGAAGCCCGTGCCGAGGACGCCCAGCATGGCCGGCATCATACTGACGCCGGAGTAGAGCGAGAAGAAGCGCCCCTGCACGGCGGGGTCGATCCGCTGTTGTACGACCGAGACCAGCGATGCGTTGAAGACGCTGCCCGAAATACCGGCCAGCGCGGTCAGAACGGCGAAAAGGACGAAGGCCGACGGCGGCAGCAGTCCCGAGAGGGCGAACGTGAGCCCGACGACGATATACATCAGGTCGATGAGCAGGATTTTGTTGACGCGATAGCGGCGCATGCCCATCACGATGCCGCCGGCGAGCGCTCCGCCGCCCCAGACGATTTCGATGAGGCTCATCTCGAAGGTGCCGCCGCCGAAATGTTTGAGGGTCATCAGCGGAAAGAGCACCCCGACGGGCATGATGAAGAAGAGCACCGCGACGGCCGAGAGCACCAGTTGGGGCATTCCCCCGATTCGGACGATGGCGGCGGCACCTTCGCGCAGTTCGCGCCGCAGGCTCGGTTTCAGCGACCGGTCCCTCTCGGGGTTGGGGATGCGGACGAAGAGCAACGTGGTGCAGGCGATGGCCGCGCCCAGCACGTCGAGCAACAGAATGTCGCCCATCTGCGTAACGGTGAGCAGCAGGGCGCCCAGCGCCGGTCCTGCGATGCTGGAGAACGATTCGAGCACCTGATTGATGCCGGCGATGCGCGTGAGTTCCGACTCGGGGGCCAGCAGCGGAACGGAGGCCCGCATGGCGGGCGAATGGAATGCCGAGCCGACCGAGCGGCAGGCCAGCAGCACGTAGATATGCCACAGCTCGGCGGCGTCGAACCAGAACAGCAGCGCCAGCGCCAGCGTGCAGAGGGCGATGAAGCTGTCGGCCAGAATCATCGTGCGCTTGCGGTCCCAGCGGTCGACGTAGACGCCGACGAAGAGCCCCAGCACCGATTGCGGGAGCATGCCCGCGATGGCGGCGAGCGCCAGCGTCTCGGCCGAGCCCGTTTCGAGACTGAGCCAGAAGATCACGGCATAGCCCACCAGTGCGCTGCTGAGGATCGAGAGGCCCTGTCCCGTCCAGATGATCGCGAAGATGCGTTTCCAGTTTTTTTTATTTTCCATGTCGTGCAAAGTTCATAGCCCCGGCCCGGCCCGGAACTTTCCGGGGCGGGGAGCGGGCGCTGTCGGCCGTCGGTGCGGATCGTGTGCGGGTGTCCGCCCCGATGCCGCTGCGACGGCTCCGATGCGGAAGGTCCGCCGTCTGCGGCGCAGGTTGCGGCGCAGGTTCCTCTCCGTTCGAAGGTACTGCCGCCTGCGGGTTCAGTCGTCCTTTGGGCGGACGGATGCATTGTCTCGACCTCCTTTCGAGTGCATCGCCCGGGTTCTGCCGCCTGCGGGTTCAGTCGTCCTTTGGGCGGACGGATGCATTGTCTCGGCTTCCTTTCGAGTGCATCGCCCGGGTTCTGCCGCCTGCGGGTTCAGTCGTCCTTTGGGCGGACGGATGCATTGTCTCGGCTTCCTTTCGAGTGCATCGCCCGGGTTCTGCCGCCTGCGGGTTCAGTCGTCCTTTGG
>DSLFC04102__coassemble_1802_pt1 | contig 10742 bp, 8 predicted proteins | sample DSLFC04102__metabat2_high_PE_042 | metagenome-assembled genome bin DSLFC04102 | reverse complement strand
CTTTCTTGCATAGGTCCTTCTCACTCTGCGCACTCGGCCCGCAGTACAAGCGGTTCCCCGGCACGGGCCGTTCCCTGCGAAAAGATCCACGGGACCGCCCGCTTTCTTGCATAGGTCCTTCTCACTCTGCGCACTCGGCCCGCAGTACAAGCGGTTTCCCGGCACGAACCGTTCCCTGCGAAACGATCCGCGGGACCGCCCGCTTTCTTGCATAGGTCCTTCTCACTCTGCACACTCGGCCTGCAGTGCAAACTGTTTACCAACACGGGCCGTTCGCGGATCGCCCCCCCCCTCCTTCTCGGCGGAGGTCAGTTCGCCTCCTTCTCCGTGTCGGGCAGATCGCGGACCGAGACGTCGCGTCCGCTCTTCTCGCGCTCGGCGCGCTGGAGCGGGTTGCGCGTCCACTGTGCCCATGCGCAGCGGCGTTCCACGATGTCCAGCGCCGTGTATATGGCATTGCGTAGCGACTGCGGATCGGCCTTGTCCTGTCCGGCGATGTCGTAGGCCGTGCCGTGGTCGGGCGAGGTGCGCACCCGCTCCAGACCGGCCGTGAAGTTCACCCCGTCGGGCGAGAGAGCCTTGAAAGGCGCCAATCCCTGATCGTGGTACATGGCCAGCACGGCATCGTAGCGGGCATAGCCTCCCCCGGCGAAGAGCCCGTCGGCGGCGAAAGGTCCGAAGGCCAGAATGCCCTGTTCGGCCGCCGTGCGGATCGCCGGACGGATCGTCTCCTGCTCCTCGCGGCCCAGCAGTCCGCCGTCGCCCGCATGGGGGTTGAGCGCCAGCACGGCGATCCGCGGTTCGACGATGCCGAAGTCGCACACGAGCGACCGGCGCAGGATCGAGAGCGAGCGGACGATCTTCTCCTCGGTGATGTCGCGGCTGACATCCGCCACGGGGACATGGATCGTTACCAGTCCCACGCGCAGCAGGTCGCTGCACATGATCATCATCGGTTCGCCGCCCAGCTCTGCGGCGAGGTATTCGGTGTGCCCCGTGTAGGGGAAGCGGTCTTCGTGCACCGTCTCCTTGTTGAAGGGAGCGGTTACGAGCGCGTCGATGCGGCCTTCGCGCAGGTCGGCCGTGGCGGCGCGGAGCGCTTCGACGGCGGCGTGCGCCGCTTCGGGGCTCGGATGGCCCGGCTCGACGGTCAGCTCCTGCGGACCTGCCGCCACGAGACTGACCTTTCCGCGCCGCGCCTCCTCGGCGGAGGCGATCTCCGTGAGGCTGCACTCTTCGGTCGCGGCGAGGGTGCGGCGATAGAAGGCCGCGGCCTTCGGCGATCCGTAAATTATTGGCGTACAAAGCTCTGTCATGCGCGGATCGGCGAATGTCTTGAGAATGACTTCCCAGCCGATGCCGTTCGTGTCGCCTTGCGTGATGCCTATCTTGAGTTTCGGGTCTGCCATAAATCGTTCTGTTTCAAAAAACAAAGATAGCAAAAAATCGGGGATTCCGCGAAGGTCGGCATCGTTTTTTCCCGATCTTTCTTTCGGCGGTCGGCAAGGATCGCGGATGCAGACCGGTCGAAAAAGCGCATCGGCCCTCTGCCTGCGGGAGCAACATGCCGAATTTCAATGACCTGACGGGTGGCGGCCGATGCTGCGTTTTTTCGCACGGAGCGTGTCTTGCCTTGTGCCGCCGGCTCCGCGCATGGGGTCGGAGGAGCGCGTTTTCGTGCCCCGGAAAGAAAAGATTCGGGGATGCGCGGACGACCTGAATGTTTGCGGATTCCGGTGCGCTTCGGTCCGGCGCCGTGCCGCCCGTGACGGCGATGGGCGAATGCGGGTGCGCCCGTCCTTATCTGCGGCCTCATACCGGCAAGACACCCTACTCGATGGTCTTCTTCCGCCGTCCGCAGAGAGTGGCGGTGCCGGAGCACATGATCCACGCCGTAGTCTGCGCCCGCCGACGAGCGACGGGCACCGTGGGGCACGGCTGCCGGATCGGCGGCGGCAGGAGCCGAAACCGTTGCATGAAGAGGATCGCTCGTCGGCGTTTGGCCGCTGGATGCGGTATGCCCTGTACCGGCCACGACCGACGCGGGGGAGGTATTCGGGCGACTATCTCCCTGTGCGGGTCCGACAAGGGGCCGTGCGGTTGACAGCCGGCAACCACGCCTCTCCCGAAGCCCCCGCGGACTGCTTTTCCCCCCCCCGCAGACCGTGCCTTTCCCGATGGACCCTCTTTCTTCGACGGCCCGTTCCTCTCCGATGGGGGTATTCCTCCCTCGATAGGGCACCCCCTCCGGCGGACTGCTTTTCCTCCGGCAAACCGTGCCTCTCCCGATGGACCCTCTTTCTCCGACGGCCCGTTCCTCTCCGATGGGGTATTCCTCCCTCGATAGGGCAGCCCCTCCCTTCCGGTGAACTGCTTTTCCCCCGACGGGCGGTGCCGCCGCAGGCCCGGCAGACGCGCTTGCACGGGCGCGTTTGCACGGCCGGTTTTACTTCGTGCGGCTGCGGAACTCGTGGCAGACGATGCCGGCGGCCATCGCCACGTTGAGCGATTCGGAGCCGCGGCGGCCGGGGGGATAGGGCGGAATGAAGAGTTTGCGGGAGACGTAGGCGGCGCATGCGTCCGAGATGCCGTGCCCTTCGTTGCCCATGAGGAGAATGCCGTCGGGCGTGAGCGGTGCCTCGCCGAGCGGAGTGCCTTCGAGGAAGGTGCCGTAGACAGGCATGCCCGCCGCCGCGGCTCCGGCGAGAAAGTGCGGAAGGTCCGTATAATGCACCCTCACCCGCAGGATCGCCCCCATCGTAGCCTGCACGACTTTGGGATTGAAGCAGTCGGCCGAAGCGGCCGAGCAGACCACATCCTCGATGCCGAACCAGTCGGCCAGACGGATGATGGTCCCCATGTTGCCCGGGTTTCCGACATCGTCGAGCGCCAGCACGAGACGCCCGGCCAGTCGGTCCGGACGCAGTGCGTACCGGGGGATTCCGACCAGCGCCAGCGCCTTCGTCGGCGTCTTGAGCAGCGAGAGCCGTTCCATCTCTTTCGGCGATACGGGCGTAACCTCCCGTCCGGAGAAGCTCCCTTCGAGCGCATAGATCCGCTCCACCCTGAGGTGCGAAGTACGCAGCTCGCCCACGAGTTTTTCGCCTTCGGCCACGAAAAGACCCGTCTCGGTGCGGCCCCGCTTGTCGGCGAGCGCCCGCACCTGTCGTATTTCGGCTTTGGTAATCATGTTCGTTCGTAACGTTTGGAGGACCGCCCGGAAGCGGTCGTTCGCCGGGTGCGTCCGGTGTCGGAGCGCTGCGGTTTCGACGCCTTCCGCACCGAAGCGGCTCGGCTGCCGCCGGACTGCTTCCGCCGATCGGAACGCCTTTTCGGGGACTTCCCGAACTGACGGACGGTTCGCCGGCGTCGGTCCGCATATCGGAACTGCCCTCGGAACGCATCGGCCCGTTCCTCCGTCGCGCTCATTCTTTTGCCTGCCGCATCCCTTTTGTGGAGGTATCGTGTCTTCCGACTTCCGGCCTTGTGTTCGGCAGATCCGCTTTTGTCTGCCGCGGCTCTCGGCGGGAGGCATCCGTCCGCCCCTCTCCGTCCGCGTCCGCCTTCCTCCCGGCCTCCGCCCGCTCTGTTTCCCTCCGCGCTCAACGCCGGACCGTTGCCCGCTCCGTCCTTCGTCCGCTTCGGAATCCTGCACTCTTCCGTCTTCGGCCCCCTTTCTTCGGAGACGACGGGATTTTCATTCGTCGGCTTTTGGCTCCGCCGGCCCTGTCTCCGGTCGGTCTCTGTCCCGAACGTCCGTTTCCTCGGAAAGCTTTTCCCGCTCCCTGTCGGCGGTCCCTCTTCGCGGCGCTTTTCGCTCGGGGATTTCGAATCGGCGGCCCTCTGCGGCCGCTTCCGTCGCCGGGAACGACCGCCGGGCCTCCTCGACCAGAATCGTCTCGTCCTTGTAGCGGGACGAGAAATGCCCGATCACGAGCCGTCCGGCTCCGGCGAGCAGCGCCGCCCGGGCGGCCTCCTCCGAGGTCGAATGTCCCCGCTCGCGGGCGATTTTCCGCTCCGCCGCGGCATAGGTCGCCTCGTGATACATCAGATCTGCGCCGGCGCACAATCCGGCCGCCTTGGCCGAATAGTTCGTGTCGGAGAGATAGGCGTACGAACGCGGAACGTAAGGCTGGTAGGTCAGCTCCCCGTTGGGGATCGTCTCGCCGCCGGCGAGCGTAATGTCGCGGCCCTGCTTGGCCGCCGTGATCTGTGCGACGGAGAGGCCGTATTCGACGATCTTGAATTTATCGACATTGAGCGGCGGTTCCTTTTCGCGGAACAGAAAACCGGCGGTGGGGATCCGGTGCCGCAGAGGCACGGACCACACCTCCAGCGTGCGGTTCTCGTAGAGCAGCGCGTGCTGCGTGGTGTCCGTCTCGTGCCATTCGACCGTGTAGGGCAGTCCGCTGTCGAAATAGCGGAGATGACAGGCCAGCATCTCGCCGAACGGGGCCGGAGCGTATACCGCAAGCGGCGTCCGCCGTCCGTACAGTCCGAGCGTCGAGAGCAGCGGGAAAAGTCCGTAGACATGGTCCCCGTGCAGATGCGAGATGAATACGGCCCTTATTTTCAACGGATTGATTCGCTGTCGGATCATCTGTTGCTGCACGCCCTCGCCCGCGTCGACCAGATAGTGTTGTTCGTGGACGTTCACTATCTGGGCCGACGGATGGCGCGTGGGCGTGGGTTTGGCCGAGGCCGAACCCAATATGGTAACGGAAAAACTCAAATTGCTAAACGATCAGTCATATTTCGTTGTTTCGGACGTTTCGGTTGTCTGTCCCCGATGCGGCGCGCGCCTTGCGGCGAATCGCTCGCCCGCATCTTTGGTCCCGGCAGGTCCCGGCGGGTTCCGGTGCAGCCCGCCTCGTACCCGGAATGCCGGAGCCGTCGGTCCGCACGACCCGCAGGTTCCCGTCTTCCGCATCCTCCTCACCCGGCAACTGCGGACAGCGTGCGCATATCGCCGAACCGTCGCGGCTGGAAAAGTTGCCGGCTCCTTCCCGCGCTCGGGTGTGCGAACGACTTTCGCCTGCTCTTCCTTTCTCTTTTCGGACCGCGCTGCGCAGTCCCGTACCGTTCGGATCGCTCCGCACCGCGTTGTGCCGGGTCTCACGGTTCGGCCCGTGCTGCACTGTGCGGTACCGGGTTGTGCCGAGCGGAGTGTTCGCGCCGCGCCGTATCGCAGCGTCCGGGTCGCGCCGTAGTGTGGCCGTGTATACTCTGTCGTACCGTTCAAACGCTCCGTATCCGTGCCGAATCATCCCGTCCTGTCCCGTTCGCGCCGCGCCGGAGTGCAGGGTATGGCGTATCGCGGCGACGGGAAATCCTCCCCGCAGCCCCTCCCTTCTCCGACGGGGACTGCGGGGAGGACCGTTCCGATGAACCGAAGCCTAAGCCTTCGGCCCCGCCCCGATCGAATTCGCAGCGAGACCCGCGGCGGCAGCCGTTCCGATGCCGGCGACGGAAGCGGGGAGTGCCGAAAGCAGCAAGGGGCGCCGTGGGAAGCCGCCCCCTTCCTCCCTTCCTCCCGGTCGTAGGAGCGTCGGACAGCCTGCTTAGCGCAGCAGGAACCGCTCGCAGTCCAGTGCGGCGACACAGCCCGAACCGGCGGCGGTGATGGCCTGACGGTAGTGGGGGTCCTTGACGTCGCCGGCGGCGAAGACGCCTTCGACGGAGGTTCTGGACGAGCCGCCCTCGACCCGTATGTATCCCTCTTCGTCCAGTTCGAGCTGGTCGGCGAAGAGTTCGGTGTTGGGGTGGTGTCCGATGGCGAGGAAGAATCCCGAGATGTCGATCTTGACCTCCGAGCCGTCGTTCCTGCGCAGCAGGGCGCCCGTTACGCCGTTCTCGTCGCCGAGCACTTCGGCCGTGTTGTGCTCGAAGAGCACCGTGATGTTGGGTGTCTTGAAGACCCGCTCCTGCATCGCCTTCGATGCGCGGAGGAAGGGTTTGCGGACGATCATATAGACCTGACGGCAGAGCGAGGCGAGATAGGTGGCCTCCTCGCAGGCCGTATCGCCGCCGCCGACCACGGCCACGTCCTTCTTGCGGTAGAAGAATCCGTCGCAGGTGGCGCAGGCGCTCACGCCCATGCCGCGGAACTTCTGTTCCGAGGGCAGTCCGAGGTATTTGGCCGTGGCTCCCGTGGCGATGATGAGGCTCTCGGCCGCGATCTCCTTCTCGCCGTCCACGACGACATGGAACGGCCGCGACGAGAGATCCACTTTCGTGATGTTGCCCGAGCGTATGTCGGCGCCGAATCGCTCGGCCTGCTTGCGTATGTCGGCCATCATCTGATTGCCGTCGACGCCCTCGGGGTATCCCGGGAAGTTCTCGATCTCCGTGGTGGTGGTGAGCTGTCCGCCCGGTTCGATGCCTTCGTAGAGCACGGGCGCGAGGTTGGCGCGCGAGGTGTAGATCGCCGCAGTGTATCCTGCGGGTCCGCTGCCGATGATCAGTACTTTTACTTCTTCCATAATCGTAGTAGTTTTTTTCGTATTTGTTTTCAGTTCTCGGGTTCTTTCCCGGCGAGTGCGTAGGCTTCGTCGCGGGTCCCGGCCGGTCCTGCGACGGGGTTCCCTTCGTAGTCGTATATGTACCACATGCCTGCCCGCCGGACCTCGGACAAGCTGGCTTCGGGTCTGTATTCGACGATCTCGCACACGGGCGGAATGACGTAGCGCCCCTGCTTGTCGATCAGCCCCATGCCTTCGGCGGTCTGCACGGCCGCACGGCCTTCGTGGAAATCGTCGGCCCACAGGTATTGCGCCGGAATGACCGTGCGGTTCTCCGCATCGACATAGCCGAATCCCTCCTCGTCGCCCACGCAGACGAGCTGTTCGAATACGTGGCCGACCCACAGATGCCCCGTCAGCCGGTCGGCGGGCATGCCGTATGCGGCCTGTACGTCGGAGAGGGTTCGCTGCGGTCCGTCGGCGGCTTCGCCGACAGCGCCGAGCAGCTGCGCGAAAGCCTCCTCGTCGCCTCCGGGCTCCGTGCGGACGTGGTGCCAGCGAATCGGCAGCCATCGTCCGCCGCTCCAGCGGAGGTTCTCGGGTTTGAGGTTCCCGTGCGAGATGCCCAGACGGGCCAGCTCGCCGCGCAGGGCTTCGAGTGCCGCCGCAAGCCGTTCTTTCGGCTCCGCGGCGAGCGCTTCGCCGAACGTGAGGCCCTCCGGGAGCCGTTGCAGGACGAGGTCCGAGCGGTGTTCTCCGCCGGCCGAGTCTTCGTAGCGCATCTCGTCGCGCAGGAGCCTGTATTCGGCGAGCCACTCCGAGCGGAGCGTGCGGAGCCGTGCGGCCGCCCGCTCGATGCCGGGCACGGCGGAGGGCGCGAGGGGCATGCAGACGAGCCATCGTCCGCCCCGCCAGTCGATCTCGGCTTCGGCGAAGCGCGAAGTGCGGCTCATCCGCGGCCGCCCGTCCGGCCCGGTCGGGATGCGTGCGTCGCGCAGTGCGTCGAAGTGGTCGGCGGGTGCGAGCAGCGCCCGCGTGAAGCTGTATATCGTGGGTGTCATGCCTTTATTCCGTTTTTACGCTGATCGAACCGATGTTGAGCACGGCCACGAGCTCCTGCACCGAGGCGTTGTAGCTCATGCCGCGATAGGGCGGCGTGCCGCCGCGCAGTTCGCGGATCGCCGCGTCGAACGCCGCCGGCATCTGGCTCGAACAGTCGTAGAGCAGCGAGGCGTACCGGTTGCCGTAGGCGGCCTCGTCGGCCGTGGGGAAGAGAAGCGCCTTTTCCTCCGTGCCGGAGGCGATGTGGATGTTGATGAGCAGCACGTTTCCGTCGTCGGTGCGGAGCGAGCGTATCCGGCTGCAAACTTCGCGCAGCTCCGCATCGTCGCAGTCGGAGGCTTCGCCGTCGGTGATGTTGAAGACCACGGGCGGGAAGCTGGCGGCGTTCTCGGGGCGCGAGGTCCACTCCGCCACCAGATCGCGTACTTCGAGCAGCGCTTCGTACATCGGGGTCTCGCCCTCGGCGTGCGGTTCGACCCAGCGGGGTACGGCCACCTCGTCGAGCAGGGCGGCGCTGCCGTCCGGCAGGCGGTATTCCGCCTTTGCGGCGGGCGGCTCGGCACCCCGTGCGGCGACCTCTGCGATGGAGTGGAATCCCCTTTCGCCCAGCAGGGGCAGCGTGCCGCCGCCGGCATAGCCGACGAGGGCGATGTCGTAGTAGTCGCGGATGCCGTCGCTGCGGCGGGCGCGTTCGGTCAGTTCGAAAAGCAGCCGGTTGGCGACCGTGGCGACGGCTTCGGCCTTGGTCGTCGTGCGGCGGTCGAACCGGATCCGTTCGTTCATCGAACCCGAAAAGTCGATGGCGAGCACGAAAGCCGTGCGGCGGTTGCGTGTGATGCTCTGTGTGTACATAGGTTTTATTCGAGGCCTCTTACGGCGGAGTAGTCCGCCATGATTTCAGTTTCGCTGTCGCTGTCGAGCCCGTATCCGACGGCCATGTCGGGCGAGCAGTCGCGCTGCCGGTCGGCGTCCGTCGTGCGGCGCATGGCGGCGTGGGCGTTGGCACCGGCTTCGACCGCCTCGGCGATCTCCTGCGCCGACGGGCGGTGGCCCAGAAGGCTCGCCAGCAGGTTTTCGGCGTAGCTGTGCGCATAGTCGTCGTAGCGGGCGTCGAAGGCGCGGAAGCGGTCGTCGAGCTCCGCGAAGGTCCGGATCGAGCCGGCGTCTACCGCGTCGAGTATTTCGTCGACGGCGCGTTTGGTGATGTATTGTCCGGCGATGTCGAGCCATCGTCCGCTGCCGTCGGCGTCGGGCGCCGAGGCGCCCCGCGCGAGCATCGCGCCCATCGAGGCGACGACGGCTTTGTTGTAGAGTCCGATTCCGCGCCGGAGCATATTGGCTTTGATGACGACTTTTCTGTGGTTGTACGACCCTGCGTCGGGATCGGCCTCGGCGAGTGCGTGGAGCGTGTTGACGGCCGCGACGAAGCCGGAGCAGACGTAGGGGTTGTACTCCGCGAAATCGACCACGTCGCGCCTCACGCGCCGGCGGTCGCGCTGCGCCCACTTCTCGATGTCGCGCACGGCGCCGCAGCTCGTGAGGTTCGCGCCCGGCATGAGCATCGAGCGCTCCTCCTTTTCGACGAGGTACGAATAGGGGAATTCCGACGTGTCGTGGTGCGAGGAGTGGTGCCCGAGCACGATGGTGAACGGCCCTTCGATCGCGGGCGACATGATGTAGGCTCCGCTGCCGAACTTGCAGCCGCGCAGATGGACCGACTGGTGCACCGCGCCGCTCTTGAAGAGGTGGTTGCTCTGGTTGGCGCCGCTGCCGGCGTTGAAGAAGGAGAACATGCCGGCGATCAGCAGCGACGACTTGTGGTGCGATACGGTGAAGGGGCCGGCGAACACGGAGGCGGCTTCGCCGTTCTCGCAGTGCGAGTTGGCGAAAAAGAGCGAATCGACGGCCGTGAATCCGTTGGAGAGGATGCAGTTTTCGCCGACGAAGCATCGTTCGACGATCGCGCCGTTGTCGAGGCGCGCGCCTTCGGCCGCGATGAAGTGCGACGCCTTGACGTCCGCGCCGACGGCGGCGCCCTCGGCGAGCGTGCCCTCTTCGAGGCGCGAGGCCCCGTCGATTGTCGCGCCGTCGCCGATGCGCATTTCGCGGACGAAGCGGGCGCCGACGATCCGGCAGCCGCGTCCCACGCTGCCCATCGCCGAACGGCGGGCGCGGACCACGGATTCGGTCATGCGCTCCAGCGCCGCCACTGTCTGCGGGCGGTGGCGGTAGACGGCCGACGCATAGGCCGCCTGCGCCGACATGAGGTCGCAGATGCGGACGGTGCGCCCCCCGCACTCGTTCATCGCCGCCACGGGCGTTCCGTTGCCGAACGCGCTCTCGTGCCGGCATTCGAGCGCCGTAACCTGTTCGACGAGCGAATCTTCGCCGATGCGGTAGTTGCGCACGCGCGACGAGACGATGCGGGCGCCCGAAGCGATCTCCACACGCCCTTCCAAGCGGCTCGCGCGCAGTTGCCCGGGCCGGAAATCCTCCGAGACCATGACCTGCGTCCAGTCGTCGGCCGACGAGCCGAGAGTTTCGGCCTCAGCGATTTCCGCAGGGGTTAAGTTTCTCAATCGTGCCATCTGTTTTGCCGGAAGGCGTCCGGATTGCAATTTTTTACAGATGCAAATATAACGATTTGTCGGCAAAAAACAGGCGGCGGGGCGATTTTTGTGTGCGCCGGCCGTGTCTGCACGGCGCGGGAGCCTCTCCTCCGGAGTGGGCGGACGCCCGTTTTTCGGCGGCTCTGCGCAACCGTTCCGGCCCGGGTGCGCTTCGGATCGGTGCCGGTTGCGTGTGCTGCGTGCGCGGCAGTCTTTCCGCTTGATGCGCACCGCGCACTGGAGCGAATGCGTCCGTGCGACCCGTCATCGTCGGATTTCCGTCCGTCGTTCTGTTGCGCGCGGATAAGCGATCCGGCTGCTGTTGCGTCGGATGCTCGGATCCCGGGTTCGTCCGGCCCGCATCCGCACAGCCCGTCCGTTCCGCCCGCGTGTCGAATGGTCCGGCGGGCGGTTTGCGGCCTAAGTTGTTGCGTCGGATGCTCGGGTCTCGGGTTCGTCCGGTCCGCATCCGCACAGCCCGTCCGTTCCGCCCGCGTGTCGAACGGTCCGACGGGCGGTTTGCGGCCTAAGTTGTTGCGTCGGATGCTCGGGTCCCGGGTTCGTCCGGTCCGCATCCGCACAGCCCGTCCGTTCCGCCCGCGTGTCGAAC
>DSLFC04102__coassemble_1793_pt1 | contig 10755 bp, 6 predicted proteins | sample DSLFC04102__metabat2_high_PE_042 | metagenome-assembled genome bin DSLFC04102 | reverse complement strand
GACCGCCCCCCCCCGGCCGCGAAATCCTCCTGCGTCTTCCCGCCGGGCGGGTTTCGAAGCGAAACGGACGTTCCGCCCTCCTGTCGCGGGGCATTCGAACGAAAATCCTACGGTTTTTGCTATATTTGTCCGATGGTATGAACCGAATCCGCATTTTCCGACATCTCGTCCTCTTGCTGCTGCTGAGCCGTGCGGCGGCCGCCCCGGCTGCGCCCGAGAGCTATCCGGTGCGCGGGCGCGTGATCGACCGCCTCACGCGCCAGCCGGTCGCCTATGCCGCCGTGGTCATCGCCGGACAGGAGGCCACGGGCGCTTCGACCGACTCGCTCGGCCGCTTCACGATCGAACGGGTGAAGCCGGGCATCTACCGCCTTTCGGCCTCGTCCTTGGGCTACAAAAGCCTGCTTACGCCCGAGTACGTCGTCTCGGCCGGCACGCCCTTCATCGAAATCGAGCTCGAACCCGACGCTCAGGAGCTCGAAGCCGTCTCGATCACCCCTTCGCCGTTCCGCCGCTCGGTCGAAAGCCCCGTCAGCATGCACGTGATCGGCGTGCGCGAGATCGAGAAGAGCCCGGGTTCGAACCGCGACATTTCGCGCATCGTCCGCTCGTACCCGGGCGTGTCGTTCTCGCCCGTGGGCTATCGCAACGATCTGATCGTCCGCGGCGGCGGTCCGGCGGAGAACCGCTTCTACATGGACGGGATCGAAATCCCGAACATCAACCACTTCGCCACGCAGGGCGCCACGGGCGGCCCCGTGAGCATCGTCAACGCCGACCTGATCCGCGAGATCAGCTTCTACACGGGCGCCTTCCCCGCCGACCGCTCGGGAGCGCTCAGCTCGGTGCTCGACTTCCGGCTGCGCGACGGCGACCCCGTGAAGCAGACTTTCAAGGCCACGCTCGGCGCCTCGGAGGTCTCGCTGAGCGGCAGCGGCCACATGAGCGAACGGACGACCTACCTCTTCTCGGTCCGTCAGTCCTACCTGCAACTCCTGTTCAAGCTGCTGGGGCTGCCCTTCCTGCCGAACTTCATCGACGGCCAGCTCAAGATCAAGACCCGCCTCTCGGAGTCGGACGAGCTGATCTTCCTCGGCCTGACGGGCATCGACAACATGCGTCTCAACACCGACGAGAAGGGCGAAGAGGCCGAATATCTGCTGAGCTACCTGCCCCGCATCCGGCAGGAGACCTTCACCCTCGGCGCCTCGTGGCGCCACTATGCGGGGCGGCACGTGCAGACCGTTACGGCCAGCCACAACTACCTCAACAACCGCAACACCAAATACCTCCGCAACGACGACTCCTCGGAGGACCGCCTCACGCTGCGGCTCCGCTCCGTGGAGCAGAAGACGACCCTGAAGGCCGAGAACCGCTCCTACCTCGGACGCTGGACCCTGCGCGAAGGCGTCGAGCTGAACTACATGCAATACACCAATGCCACCTTCCAGCGCCTCTTCCGCGAGGAGGCCGTATTGTCGGACTACCGCACGGGTCTGGGCATCGTCGGCTGGGGTCTTTTCGCCGGCGCGGACTATACGTCGGCCGACCGGCGGCTGACCCTCTCGGCCGGCCTTCGGACCGACGGATGCGACTATTCGCCGCGCATGCAGCAGTTCTGGCGGCGGCTCTCGCCCCGCGCGTCGGCCTCCTACGCGCTGAGCGATGCGTGGTCCGTGAGCGCCAGCGCGGGCATCTACTACCAGCTCCCGCCCTACACGGCCCTCGGATTCAAGGATGCGTCCGGCACGCTCGTCAACCGCGGGCTCGACTACCAGCGGGTCGTCGAGACCTCGGCGGGATTCGACTGGCGCCTGCGCGACCGCCTCATCGTCTCGGTCGAGGGATTCTGCAAATTCTACGACCGCATGCCTCTCTCGGTCGACCACGGCATACCGCTGGCCTGCGAGGGCAACGACTACGGTACGGTCGGGGCCGAGGCGCTGGTGCCGACGGCCGAGGGACGCGCCTACGGCGTCGAAGCGCTCGCAAAATGGCAGATCGCCGGCAAGGTCGATCTGGTGGGCTCCGTTACGCTCTTCCGCAGCGAGTACCGCAGCGACCGCCGCGCCCGCTACATCCCCTCGGCATGGGACAACCGCTTCGTGGTCAACCTCAGCGGCACCTACGACCTGCCCCGTGCGTGGAGCGTCGGCGCCAAGCTGAGCGGCGTGGGCGGCGCGCCCTACACGCCCTACGACGTCGAAAAGTCGTCGCTCGTCGAGGCGTGGGACGCTCAGGGCCGGCCCTACCTCGACTACGCGCGCTACAACAGCCGGCGGCTCGACGCCTTTTTCCAGCTCGACGTGCGGGTGGACAAAATCTTCTACTTCCGGCGCTGCATGCTGGGCATCTACCTCGACCTGCAAAACGTTACGGCCAGCAAACTCCGCCAGCCGGACGTGCTGATGTCGACGGGCGTCGTCGCCAATCCCTCGGCCCCCGCCTCGGAGCAGCGCTACGTCATGAAAACGATCCGGCAGCAGAGCGGCACGCTGCTGCCTGCGCTGGGCCTCACCGTGGAATTTTGAACCGCTGTCCGATGAACCGCCGTCCCGCCATCCCGTTCCGCACGAGCTCCCGCCGCCCGGCAGGGCGGAGCGGTCCGTGCGACACGCCCCGCCGGTCGGCGCGCCCCGCCGCTGCGGAGCCGAAGAGCGCCTGCCGGAACGACCTGCCGGGCGCCCGCGCCCTCGTCGCACGGACCGCTCCGCTCCCGAGCTCCGTCTCCCGCGCAGAGCGGCCGTCCGACACCCGCCGCGGCGCAGGCAGGTGCGGCGGCGCCCCGGATTCGGCCGTCGCCCGCGCCGGCCGCATACGCACGAGGCCCCGAAATACGTTGAATATCTTTCGTCCGTTTCTCGCCTCGGCATAGCTCGAACGAGTTCGGCTCTGCGCTCGTCTTAACGAAATGGTTCCTATCCGAAACACACACCCTATAAACCGACCGACCTATGAAATTCGAATTCGGACTGCTGCCCCGCATCGTCCTCGCCATCGCGGCGGGCGTCGGCTGCGGCCTCTTTTTCCCCGACTGGCTCACGCGCATCGTGCTGACCTTCAATTCCGTCTTCGGCAACTTCCTCAGTTTCGTCATCCCGCTGCTGATTCTGGGGCTCGTCGCCCCGGGCATAGCCGATCTGGGCAGAAGCGCCGGCCGTCTGCTCGCCCTCACCGCGGCGCTGGCGTGGATCTTCACCCTCATCTCGGGCTTCGGCACCTATTTCGCGGGCACGGCGCTGCTCCCGCGCCTGCTCTCCGGCTCGCAGCTCGCCGAAACCGGCGGCGCAGCCGAAGCGCCCGCCCCCTACTTCACGGTCGGCATGCCGCCTCTGATGGACGTGATGACGGCGCTCATCCTCGCCTTCGTCTTGGGTCTCGGCATGGCCTACACGCACAGCACGCGCCTGAAAGGGGTGATGGACGACTTCAAGTCGATCATCGACCGCGTGATCGCGGGCCTCATCATCCCGCTGCTCCCGTTCTACATCTTCGGCATCTTTCTCTCGATGACCCGGTCGGGACAGGTCGCCGGCGTGCTGGGCGTCTTCGTGAAGCTCATCGCCGTGATCTTCTGCCTCACGGTCCTGCTGCTGCTGTTCCAGTTCTCGGTCGCGGGGCTCGTCGCCCGCCGCAATCCGCTCCGCATGCTGCGCACGATGCTCACGGCCTACGTTACGGCGCTCGGGACCCAATCTTCGGCCGCTACCATCCCCGTAACGCTGGAGCAGACCGTCAAACTCGGCGTGCGTCCCGAGCTGGCGGGCTTCGTCATCCCGCTCTTCGCCACGATCCACCTCTCGGGGTCGATGATGAAGATCACGGCCTGCGCGCTGGCCGTCTCGATGCTCTCGGGCCACACGATCGCCCCGGCCACCTTCGCAGGCTTCATCCTGCTGCTGTCGGTTACGATGATCGCCGCCCCGGGCGTCCCGGGCGGTGCCATCATGGCCGCCGTCGGACTGCTCGAATCCATGCTCGGCTTCGACGACACGCTCACGGGACTGATGATCGCCACCTACATCGCCATGGACAGCTTCGGGACGGCCACCAACGTTACGGGCGACGGCGCCGTGGCGGTGATCGTCGACCGCATCGACCGCCTGAGCCGCTCCCGCACCGAACCCGGTGGGACGCCGCCGGCCGACAAACGGGTATCGTAACCCCGCGCGTCCCGCCGCGTCCGCCGCGTCCCGGCCGGCCGGCCCGCCCGCAAGTCGATGATGATGCCCGCATGTCCGTACATCCGGCGGTTCGTCCATCCGTCGGCCCGTTCGTTCGCTGGCCGGCCCGTCTGCGCCGCCGAAGCTCTTCGCCGCCTCTGCGTAGCGACACACCGGCTTCGCACCGCTGCGGGCGTATGCATCGTCCGTCGCATTGCCTCCCGTCCGCTGCATCCGCCGCATTGCCTCCCGTCCGCCGTGTCCGCCGCGCCCCGTTGTATCGACGCTCCGTTCATTCCCGCGCCCCGTCCGCCGCATTGTGTCTCTTCCGCTGCATCCGCCGCATTGCCTCCCGTCCGCCGTGTCCGCCGCGCCCCGTTGCATCGACGCTCCGTTCATTCCCGCGCCCCGTCCGCCGCATTGTGTCTCTTCCGCTGCATCCGCCGCATTGCCTCCCGGCCGCCGTGTCCGCCGCGCCCCGTCTGCCCCCGGCGAATCCGGCACGCATGCGCCGAGCTGCGGGATCCGGCGCATCCGCGGGTACGTTCGGTCTCTTCGGCCTGCTCGCCTCGTCTCCGGCTCTCCGGCTCTTCAGCCGCCGCAGCCCCATGCCCCTCCCATGTCCTCGCCCCCATGCCCCCGCCCGACGGCCGCCGCGGCCCGCCCGGAATCAAAAATAAGTATTAAAGCGTACTCCGGCACGGCAAAAAATAGCTACTTTTGGTGGCAAAAAAATGCGCGTTCGGCACTTCGATGCGTCCGAACGGAACGTTTTCGTCAGGCCGGGAGGCGATCCGCGTTCGCGCGGGCGATTCCGGAGGGCGGAAACGACCGCGAAAAACAGCAACGAAAAACTTAAAATACATACGCATTATGGTCGATATTTTCGCACGTCTCGAGAAAAACGCGGGCGGTCCCATCGGACAATACATGTCCTATGCCCACGGCTATTTCGCCTTCCCCAAACTCGAAGGCGAACTGGGTCCCCACATGATCTTCCGCGGCAAGATGATGCTCAACTGGAGCCTGAACAACTACCTCGGACTTGCCAACCACCCCGAGGTCCGCGAGGCCGACGCCAAAGGCGCCGCCGAATTCGGCATGGCGGCTCCGATGGGCGCCCGCATGATGAGCGGGCAGACCAAGTACCACGAACAGCTCGAACGCGAGCTCGCGGAGTTCGTAGGCAAGGAGGACGCCTTCCTGCTGAACTTCGGCTATCAGGGCATGCTTTCGATCATCGACTGCCTGCTCACGCCGCGCGACGTGGTGGTCTACGACGCCGAGGCCCACGCCTGCATCATCGACGGTCTGCGTCTGCACAAGGGCAAACGCTTCGTCTACGGCCACAACGACATGGAGTCGCTGCGCCTGCAGCTCAAACACGCCACCGAGCTGGCCGAGGAGCAGAACGGCGGCGTGCTGGTAATCACCGAAGGCGTCTTCGGCATGAAGGGCGATCTGGGCAAGCTGGACGAGATCGTGGCGATGAAGAAGGACTTCGCGTTCCGCCTCTTGGTGGACGACGCCCACGGCTTCGGCACGATGGGCCGCGGCGGCCGCGGCACGGCCGACCACTTCGGCGTGGTCGACGGCGTGGACGTGCTGTTCAACACCTTCGCCAAGTCGATGGCCGGCATCGGCGCCTTCGTCAGCGGTCCCCGCTGGCTCATCAACCTGCTGCGCTACAACATGCGCTCGCAGCTCTATGCCAAGTCGCTCCCGATGCCGATGGTGATCGGCGCGCTGAAGCGTCTGGATCTGATCCGCCGCCATCCCGAATATCAGGAGAAACTCTGGGAGATCACCCGGGCCCTGCAAAGCGGACTGAAGGAGAACGGCTTCCAGATCGGAGTTACCCAATCGCCCGTTACGCCCGTCTACATGAAGGGCGGCATCCCCGAGGCGACGAACCTGATCGTCGACCTGCGCGAGAACCACGCCCTGTTCTGCTCGATCGTCGTCTACCCCGTGATCCCGAAGGGCGAGATCATCCTGCGCGTGATCCCGACGGCGGCCCACACGCTCGAAGACGTGCGCTATACGATCGAGGCGTTCAAATCCGTGCGCGACAAGCTCGAAGGCGGCGTTTATGCCAAGATGCCGATTCCGATGCGTGCCGACGAGGGATTCAAAGTGCGTTAACCGGCATCCTCAGCCGTAGGGCTGCCCGACCGGTTTCGGGAATCGGATTCCGCCCCTGCCGAAGCTTATGCCGGCAGGGGCGAAGTCGTTAGCGGAGATTCGTCGGACAGCTTGCCTTCCGGGAACGATGCGCCTGCTGCCCGTTGTCCGATCGCGGGCCGGTCATCCCGCATGCCTTTTTGCGCTTTTGCTCCGCCATTCGGAGTTTTGCCGTTTTCACGGGAACCGAAGCTGCGGTCCGTCTCTCTGCGAATCGTCCGCATTGTCGCCCAATCTGCAATTCTTGCGACATAACAATTTCATACGTAGTACTGTACCGTAAACGTTCCGGTACTCTGCCGGTCGGGGAATCTGTCGACGGCCGCCGGCTCTCCGCTCGGCGGCAACGGGTTTTCGTCGAGCCGTTTGCCGCGTGGTTTGCACGAATGCAGGCGGGAACGGGAGACCGGGAGCTCGAAACGGGAGTGCGGGTGCAGAAAGCCGGACCGGAGAATCCGTCGGAGCGGACGGCGGACGCGGTGTCGGAAATCGGGAACCGGGCGCGGTTTTCGGGAATAGGGTGGAAGTGAACCGCTCCGGTCCGCGAATCGAGGATGAAAAAGAATCGGGTACACTGAGCGCGAAGGTGCGGAACGCTGCGCGGGCAGGAGCGGACGGCACGGCGGAGGAGGTGGAACGAAAGGCCCGGGGAGGGGTGTGGACGGGTAGATGCGCAGCCGTGGTGCGGGAGTGCGAACGGGCGGTGAAGATGCGAAAACGGGGCCGGGCGGCGGAGCGGATGATTGCCTTCGATACCGTCGGTATCTGCCGTTCGCTGCTGGCGGCCGAGGCGAAGACCGTCCGCAACGGGGTGCGGACCGGCGTATGTCTCGGCTGTGGCGCGTTCTTCCTCGTTCGGACGAAGCAGAACGAAACACGACGGGAACACGACGGATGTACGGTCCGAACGCAGAGAGAGCCGGCGCAGAACAGGATCGGAAAGTCGGCGCGGCAGGACGAAACGGATGGTGCGGCCGGAACGGCGCGGGACGAAGACCGGACGGGAAACGGCCGATGAAGGCCGAAAAGGAATCGAAGCCGGGCCGGATTTGTCCGGAACATGTCGCGCAGGCGGTGGGCGCATGAACGGCAGCAGGGGCCTGCCGGAACGAACGAGACGAGGACGGGGCTGTCTGACGCGTTTTTCAGCCCTCCGAGAAATTGCGTATTCGGAAAAATTCCCGATGAGCAGTACGAATAAAAAAGGGCTGTCCAAGATTTGTTAGACAGCCCCGTCCTCGTTTCGTATCGGAGCCTCGGGTGTGCCCCGCGCCCCTCTCTCCTCTTCCTTCCGGTTTGCACCGGGCTCTATTTCTTGCCTTTGGGGGCGAGGATCATGTTCATCTTCTTGCCGTCGAGTTTGGGCATCATTTCCACCTTGGCCAACTCTTCGAGATCGGTGGCGAAGCGGAGCAGCAGGATCTCGCCCTGCTCCTTGAAGACGATCGAACGGCCGCGGAAGAAGACGTAGGCTTTGACCTTGGCCCCCTCCTTGAGGAAGTTCTCGGCATGCCTGAGCTTGAAGTTGTAGTCGTGATCGTCGGTCTGGGGGCCGAAGCGGATCTCCTTGACGACGATCTTCGTCTGATTGGCTTTCAGCTCTTTGGCTTTTTTCTTTTGTTGATAGAGGAACTTCTGGTAGTCGGCGATGCGGCATACGGGCGGTTCGGCCTTGGGCGAGATCTCGATCAGGTCGAGGCCCAGCTCGTCGGCCAGCGCCAGTGCGTCGCGGATCGGCAGAACGCGGGGTTCTCCGATGTTGTCTCCGACCACGCGCACCTCCGGAACGGCGATTTCGCGGTTCGTGCGGTGCGGATTTTCCTTTTCGGGCAGGCGGCGGCCGTAACGGTTGTTCGGATTGCCGCCTGCGGGTTTCGGTCTGTTATTCCCCGGGGTGAACGGCCTCGGCGGAAATGGTTTCGGTGCTGCGATAATTGTAAATATTTTAAGGTTAATCTGTTATTTCTTTTCCAGCTTGTTGGCCTCGATCTCTCCGCGCACCAGCTCCGCGATGAGGTCGCGGAAGGCTTCGAGCGTCATCTGCCCCTTGTCGCCCTCGCCCTGCGCGCGGACCGAGACCAGACCCTCGGCCTCCTCCTTCTCGCCGACGATCAGCAGATAGGGGATGCGCCTGAGTTCGTTGTCGCGGATCTTGCGGCCGATCTTCTCGTTGCGGTCGTCGATCTGCGCCCGCACGTCGTGGCGGTTGAGGTATTCGACCACGTGCGCGGCGTAGTCGTTGTACTTCTCCGAGATGGGCAGCACGACGACCTGATCGGGCGAGAGCCACAGCGGGAACCGGCCTCCCGTGTGTTCGAGCAGCACGGCCACGAAGCGCTCCATCGAGCCGAACGGCGCGCGGTGGATCATGATCGGGCGGTGGAGCTTGTCGTCGGCTCCCTTGTACGTGAGGTCGAACCGTTCGGGCAGGTTGTAGTCCACCTGAATGGTGCCGAGCTGCCACTTGCGGCCGATGGCGTCCTTGACCATGAAGTCGAGCTTCGGGCCGTAGAAGGCCGCTTCGCCGTATTCGATCACCGTGTTGAGGCCCTTCTCTTCCGCGGCCCGTATGATCGCGCTCTCGGCCTTCTCCCAGTTCTCGTCCGAGCCGATGTATTTCTCGCGGTTCAGGGGGTCGCGCAGCGAAATCTGTGCCGTATAGTTGTCGAATTTGAGCGTTTTGAAGATGTAGAGCACGATGTCGATCACGCGCTCGAACTCTTCGAGCAGCTGGTCGGGACGTACGAACAGGTGCGCGTCGTCCTGCGTGAACCCGCGCACGCGCGTCAGCCCGTGCAGCTCGCCCGACTGCTCGTAGCGGTAGACGGTTCCGAACTCCGCGAGGCGGACGGGCAGCTCCTTGTACGAGCGGGGCTTCGAACGGTAGATTTCGCAGTGGTGCGGGCAGTTCATCGGTTTGAGCAGATACTCCTCGCCTTCGATCGGGGTGCGGATCGGCTGAAACGAGTCTTTGCCGTACTTGGCATAGTGGCCCGAGGTTACGTAGAGCTCCTTGTTGCCGATGTGGGGCGTGATGACCTGCTGGTAGCCGTACTCCTTCTGCACGCCGCGCAGGAATTGCTCCAGACGCTCGCGCAGGGCGGCGCCCTTGGGCAGCCAGAGCGGTAGCCCCTGTCCCACGCGCTGCGAGAAGGTGAAGAGTTCGAGCTCCCGGCCCAACTTGCGGTGGTCGCGTTTCTTGGCCTCCTCCATTATGGCCACGTATTCGTCGAGCATCGACTTCTTGGGGAACGAGATGCCGTAGATGCGTGTGAGCATCTGGCGTTTCTCGTCGCCGCGCCAGTAGGCGCCGGCCACCGAGGTCAGCTTGATGGCCTTGATATACCCCGTATTGGGAATGTGCGGACCGCGGCAGAGGTCCGTGAAAGCTCCGTTGGTGTAGAACGAGATGGTGCCGTCCTCCAGAGCCGAGATCAGCTCGATCTTGTAGGGGTCTCCCTTCGCGGTGAAGGCGGCCAGCGCTTCGGCCTTGGGCACTTCGCGGCGGATGAGCTCCTCCTTGTTGCGCGCGAGCTCCTGCATCTTCTGCTCGATGCGCGGAAGGTCCGCCTCGGTGATGGGCACGGGGCTGTCCACGTCGTAGTAGAAGCCGTTTTCGATCGCAGGTCCTATGCCGAATCGGATGCCCGGATAGAGCGCTTCGAGCGCTTCGGCCAGCAGGTGCGACGAAGTGTGCCAGAAGGCGTGCTTGCCCTCGGCGTCGTCCCATTTGTAGAATCTGACGGTCGCGTCCGTGTCGATCGGACGCATCATGTCCACGGTCGTGCCGTTTACCGATGCCGCCAGAGAGTCAGCAGCTAAACGAGGGCTGATGCTTTCGGCGATCCGGTAAGCCGTGGTCCCTTCGGCGAATTCCTTGACCGAGCCGTCGGGAAATGTGATTTTAATCATTATGTGTTCGTTTTTTGGAGCCGTGTCCGCTTCCACAATTACGAGACGGAATACGGACCGTCGCTCCGGTTTATTAGGGTCTGTCGTCTTTCCGGCGAACCGGTCGCCGCTCCGGCGGAGGGGGAATCGGCGTATGTTTCGTGCGCTTGCGGCCCGTCCGCCCGTCTGCGGCGTCCTGCCCGCAGGGGAGGTCGCCGTACCTGCGCGTGGGTGCGGCTGCCCGATCCTTCCGCTTGCCGGACTGCGGCGCTCGCACCTCGGCCTCTGCCGCCGGATGCCTCCGTCATTCTCTGCACACTCGGCCCGCAGTACAAGCGGTTTTCCGGCACGAACCGTTCCCTGCTAAACGATCCGGGGGACCGCCCGCTTTCTTGCATAGGTCCTTTTCACTCTGCACACTCGGCCCGCCGTGCAAGCGGTTTTCCGGCACGGGGCGTTCCTTGCGAAACGATCCGCGGGACCACCCGCTTTCTTGCATAGGTCCTTCTCACTCTGC
>DSLFC04102__coassemble_1584_pt1 | contig 12374 bp, 9 predicted proteins | sample DSLFC04102__metabat2_high_PE_042 | metagenome-assembled genome bin DSLFC04102 | reverse complement strand
CCCGCACCGAGTTGTTCATCAGCACGTCGAGTATCGACAAGGCGGGTACGAACTCATGCGTCTTGAGCTGCGGATAGGGCAGCAGACAGCTCGACAGAAATTTCAGTTCGATACCGTTCGCCGCAAAAGTCTCCGCATCGTAGAGTTCGCGGCCGCCGACGGCGTTGTAATAGGTATCGGCCCGAAGCAACCGGCAGATGTGGATCACCTTGTCCTGCCCGCACAGCGAATTGTCCTTTTCCAGCTCCGAGGAGACGACGAACTGCGTGTCGAATCCGAGATAGGAGGCGAGCTCGTGAAAACTGTTGGCAATGAACCGCGCAAGATTCCTGTCCCCGAATCCGGCGATCCGCTCCAACACGGGCATGAACGCCCCGAAACAAGGGGCTTTGGAATAGTTCATGCGCACGGTCCGCAGAAACTTCGAGAAGTCGTCCTTGATCCGTATCTCGTTGATTTTCTTGTTGGGGCTGGCGCCTTCCAAAGCGATCGTAAAAAGCTGTTTTCGACCGTTGACAAGCAAATTGTTGCGGTTGATCCATCCTCCCTTGATGTAATTCACATCGTCGTAAATCACATACCGATCCACCGCTTTCATCAACTGAAAGTAACCGATATACGGCAGGAAGTAGGGTTGCATGATACCGAGGATCATCTCTTCAGCGGATTAAGTTCAACACACGCTCCACATCCCGCTCGCTCAACTCGTGATGCAGCGGCAGGCAGATCACCTCGTCGGCCATCTTCGTGGCGACGGGCAGATTCGAAGCCGCGGCCGACGGCAGACTCCGGTAGGTCGAAAAGGTGCTGATGAGCGGATAGAAATAGCGCCGTCCGAGCACGCCCGCCTCCTTCATCCGAAAATAGAGCTCGTCGCGCGTCGTGCCGTACCTCTCCGCATCGACGAAGATCGGGAAATAGGAGTAGTTGTGGCGCACGCGGGGCACGTCGTCGAAAAACGTGATGCCGGGCACGCCGCGCAACGCGCTGCGATAGCGGACGGCGACTTTGCGGCGGGCTTCGATGGCTTCGTCGACGTAGCGGAGGTTGAGCAGTCCGTAGGCGGCCCGCACTTCGTCCATCTTCGAATTGATCCCGGGCGCCACGACCTCGGTCTCGCCGGCGAATCCGAAGTTCTTGAGGTAGTCGATCCGCTGTTTGGTCCGGGCGTCGTGGCAGACGAGCGCCCCGCCTTCGACCGTATTGTAGGTCTTGGTCGCATGGAAACTCAGCGTACTGATGTCGCCGGCCTTCAGCACGGACTCGCCGCCGACCCGTACGCCGAACGCATGAGCCGCATCGTAGATCACCTTCAGTCCGTATTTGTCGGCAATCTGCCGGATACGCTCCGTGTCGCACGGGTTGCCGTAGACATGCACCGGCAAGATGGCCGTCGTCTGCGGCGTGATGGCCGCCTCGATCCGGTCGGGATCGAGGTTGCCCGTCCGCGGATCGACGTCGACGAATACGGGGCGGATGCCGTTCCACCACAGCGAATGGGTCGTGGCGACGAAACTGTAAGGCGTCGTAATCACTTCGCCCGTGATGCGCAGCGCTTGCAAGGCCGTAATCAGAGGCAGCGTCCCGTTGGTGAAAAGACTGATATGCTCCACGCCCAGATAGGTGCAGAGCGCCCTCTCCAGCTCCCGATGGTAGTGCCCGTTGTTGGTGATCCATTTACGGTCCCAGATGTCGCGCAACAGGGAGTCGAATTCCTCGATCGGCGGCAGCAGGGGAGAAGTTACCGTAATCGGTTTCGAATTGTCCATATGTGATAATTGTTAAAACAAGGCTTCGCGGGTCCAATGCACCTCGCTCCGAACGACCCGTGCGGGAGCTCCCGCAGCCAGCGCATGCGGAGGCACGTCCTTCGTAATCACGGATTGATAGCCGATGACCGCGCCGTCGCCGACCTCCACCCCCTTCATCACGGTCGCTTTCGCACAAATCCACACATGATTGCCGATGTGCACGGAAGCCGCCGGATTCAAGCGACGGTTTTCCCGGTCGAACATCGGATGGGAATCGCTCGTCCGGATGGTGATATTGTTCGAAAGCATGCAATCTTCGCCGATCACGACTTCCGTATCATGCTCTTGAACGCACAGGTGTGCGGATACCACACTGGTTCCCGCACCGATCTCGATCCTGCCGTTCTCTCCTTCGAGCCAAAAGCTCCCGCCCGCACAACTGCTCCCTTCGCCGAGGCGGATCGTATGATTGTTCCCACGGATGTAAAACAGGGTATTGCTGATCTGCGCGCCGCTTCCGACGAAGATCGTATTGCCGTTGCCTGCAATATCCTTTTTCACGCGGTAAAAAATTCCCCCCCCCTCGAATACGGTTGTCCTTGCCGCGTACCGGACAAAGCGCAAAATACATTCGGCGCAGCGACTGCACGGCGCTGAACAGAAAATTCGATTTTCGGGCGATCGCACCGATTTTCTTTTTAAGATTCATAGAAAAAAAGATTGGTTCCGGTCCGGCTGCCGGATTCTTATTTGCGGCGGAACAGCAGCCACAGCTCCTTCAGGTCGTCCGACCCGGTCAGAAATGCCGTCAGGCCGTAAACGAAGGCCCCGCCGAGCGTCCCGGCGAACAGTTTCGCCGCGTCCGAATCGAAGCACCGCGCGATGCCGCAGACGGCCGCGCCCATGACGGCCACCTGACCGAGCGTCGGCAGCAGATCGCGCATCTGCCTGAGAAACCCCATGCCGATCAGCTTTCCGGTGTAGTACGTGTTGATGAACAAACCCACGTAGGAGGAGACGACCGACCCCCAGCACATCGCTTTCACCCCCAGAGGGATCGTTACGCACAGGATGCAGATTCCGATCGCCTTCTTGATGATTTCGAGGCGCAGGAACAGATCGGAACGTCCCTTGACCTGCAACAGATTGAGGTTGATCGCATGGATCGGATACCACATGCAGCTCAGACACAGGATGCTGAGCAGCCCGGCCGCAGGCAACCACGAATCGTTGAGCAGCACGGCGACCACCGGTTCGGCGAGTACGGACAACCCGATCATCAGCGGAAATACGACGAATGCCGACAGCCGCAGGAATTTGCGATAGATCGTGCGCAGCCGGTCGTCCTCCTGTTGGATCGTACTCAGCACGGGAAAAGTTACGCGCTGCATGATGCCCGTGAGGTTGGCGCTCGGAAACTGTGCGAATTGGTCGGCCCTCGTATAGTAACCGAGCTCCGCAGCGGCGAAGCGTTTGCCGATCACGAGCGTATAGATATTTTTATAAACGGTGTCGATCAGTCCGGAGACCATCAGTTTGGAACCGAATGCGAACAGCTGTCGGAACGAGGCGCCGGAAAAGACCCTCAGCGGACGCCAGCGCACGAACAGCCACAGCAGCACCGTATTGAGACCGACGTTGGAGACATTGTAAAGTACGATGGCCCACACGCCCCAGCCGGCATAGGCGGCGGCGATGCCGGCCGTGCCGGAGACGACCGTCGCAAGTATCGAGGCTTTGGCCTGCGTGCGGAAGTCGATCCGCACACACAGAATGGCCCGCGGCACGACCGCCAGTGAATTGAGAAACAGCGTCAGGGCGACGACCCGCGTAACCTCCGTAAGCTGGGGCTGGCGGTAGAACCATGCGATGGCGGGTGCCGCGGCGAACATCGCCAAGTAAAGCAGAATACCGACCGCAATGTTGAAATAGAAAACCGTGGAGTAGTCCGTCTGCGTGCGGTCGGTCTTCCGGATGAGCGCCGACGAGAAACCGCTGTCCACGAGCGACTGCGAGATCGCCAGAAAAATCGCCAGCATACCAACCATGCCGTAGTCGGTCGGTGTCAGGATGCGTGCCATGACCACGAGGATCAGGAATTGGATTCCCTGCACCGAAAAACGCTCGACTCCGCTCCAGATCGTGCCGCGGACAGTTTGCTGTTTGAGCGACATAGGTATCTACCGGAGGGTCAGATCTTTTCGCAAACGGGATACTGCATGAGTTCACACAGCGTTTCCCGGATTTCGGTCTCCTCGGCGGAGAGGGGGCGCCCCTCCCAACTGCGGAAGACGGACAGCGCCTCTGCGGCCAGCCTTTCGTCGAACACCTCGCCGTAGGCGAAGGTCAGCAGCCGGCACTTGAGCAGCGAAGCCGGCAGCTTCGGCAGCACCCGTTCGATACGGTCGAGCACCGCCTGTTTCCGGCATGTTTCGGCACCGTCGTCGCAGACCGATGCGCAACAGCCCATCAGCAGGGCAAGGCACAACGCACCTTCCGTCTCCGGCGTCGAACCGCGCCGGACGATCAACTCGTCGGACAGTTCGGACACGCGCCGTTGCAGAGCGGTCAGATCGTCGTCGAAATACGCCTGCGAAAAATCCGGGTACAGCAACCGGTGGGCCGCATCGTACAATTCTTTACACTTATCCATAGTTAGCCTCTATTCCTTCCTGACTCTCAAGTAACTGCGCGGAATGCGCACCGTGGCCGACAAAATCTGCGGGATACGGATCCGCACATGGGTACGGTTTCCCTCACCGACCAGCTCGCCCTCCACGCCGCAAAGCTCCCCTTTGACGACCAACACCTTGCAACCCACGGCGAGCGGACACTCACCGATAGCGACCTGCTGCTGCATCACACGCATCACGAGCATGAAATCCTCCATCTGCTTGTCGGGCACCACGAGCATCGAGCGCGTGTGGAGGTCCCGGACGTAATAGAGCGGTATGCCGTAGTCGTTGGCGGCGGCGCATGCCTCGGCTTTGGCCGCGTGCACGAAGATCAGATTGCGGATCACGGGCACCTCCACCTGCATGCGACGGTTGCGCAATTCACGGATTACCGGGCGGGTCGGGATATAACATTCGATGCCGAATTTCTGCAAGGCGTTGCGTACGGCGAACTCCTGACAGTGTTTGACCCGCGCAGCAAACCAAAAACGCTGCTGCTCAGCGGAAAAAGTTACCGGAAAATTCATCGGGGAGAAGAAGGGAATGCACCGTTCCGGGTGCGCTTCGCGGTTTGGAACCGACATCGCTGCACGGCCAAACCGATCATCTGCAACGGGTTCCGAATCATACGGGAGACCGTTTGCGGGTGCAAATATAATCAAAAAAAGATCATCCGAGCATGCGACACGCTCTTTTTACCGGATTCGAACGACCGGGCGGATGCCTTTCGCGTAAAACGGACCGCGCGGAATCAGGATTCGCACCGCCTCTGGCAGCGAATCGCCGGGCGCGGGATTCGCTCGGCGACGGCGCGTATCCGGGCAGGACCGGGCGGAATCCTACTTCGCCTCCGGAGCGTGCGCCCGGTCATGCGGTTCGCCGCGCCCGACGGTCGACGGCGCCCGCTGCGTCAAGCACCTCCTGTCGGCTGCGGAGACATACCGACCGGACCGCCGGCAACGCGGCCGACGGGCGCATCGGGACATTGCCGTGCAAACGGAACGATCGGCCTCCCGTATGGAGGGAAGGTAGGGGAGCCGACCGCACCCCGCAGGCAGGGCATCGAAGCATAAAATAAAGAAGCTGTCTAACAAGTTTCAGACACCCCTTTCCCATTTCGTACTGCTATTCGGGAACTTTTCCCAATACGCAATTCTCAGAGGGTTAAAAAACTTGTTAGACAGCCTCGCCGACTTACCTCGGAAAGGGAGAGGGGAGGGCGACGAACGGCTTCCGGCCCTTCGGCCCCCCCCCGTCGCCGCACACGCTTCTCCTGCGACTTCGGATTACTCCAGCTTCAGCTCTTTTTTGATCGTTTCGATCCGCCCGTCCAGCTCGGCCGACACACGGTCGTAATCGTCCACGGAGGGCAGAGCGGCCTTCACGCCGAAATAGAACTTGATCTTCGGCTCCGTACCCGACGGGCGGACCGACACGATCGTACCGTCTTCGGTGAACCACTGGAGCACGTTGCTCGCATCCTGCTCGATCGGGCTCTTGCACCCCGTCTTCACGTCGAGCGATTCGAGCGACTTGAAATCGTTGATCTTCACCACGGGCGAACCGAGAATCGTCTTGGGGGGCGCGGCGCGGAAATCGACCATCATCCGCTGGATCTGTTCGGCGCCCTCCTTGCCTTTGCGGACCACGGACACGAGCCCTTCGCGGTAGAAACCGTACTTCACGTAAAGGTCCTGCAACCATTCGAAAAGCGTCATGCCCAACGTATCCATCGCCCATGCGGCCGCCTCGGCCGCCAGCGAGCAGGCCGACACGCCGTCCTTGTCGCGCACGTAGTCGCCGGCCAGATAGCCGAAGCTCTCCTCGCCGCCGCCGATGTATTTCATCCGGCCTTCCAACTCGCGGATGATCTTGGCGATGTACTTGAAACCCGTCAGGCATTCGAAGCACTTTACCCCGAAGCGGCCGGCCACGGCATTGGCCATGAGCGACGTAACGATGGTTTTCACGACATACTGCTTCCCGTCCAGACGCCCCAGCTCCGACCAGCGGGTCAACTGATAGCTCAGCAGCAGCACGAGGGTCTGATTGCCGTTCAGGAGCACGTATCCGCCTTTCCTGTCGCGCAGCGCCACGCCGATGCGGTCCGAATCGGGGTCCGTCGCCAGCACCAGATCGGCTTCCACCTTCCGTCCCAGTTCGATCGCCATCGACATCGTCTTGCGCTCCTCGGGATTGGGCGATTCGACCGTGGGGAAGTCGCCGTCGACGACGGCCTGTTCGGGCACGACCGTGATGTTCGTGAAACCGAACTTGCGGAGCGAGGCGGGCACCAGCCGCACGCCGGCGCCGTGGAGCGGCGTATAGACGATCTTCAGGTCGTGGCGGCGTGCGACGCTCTCGGGCGAAAGCGAGAGTTCGTGTATTTTATTAAGGTATCGCTCGTCGAACTCCTCGCCGAGCGGGCGGATGTTCTCCGCATGCTCGCCCGTGCGGATCATGCGGATGTCGGTGATCTTCGCCACCTCCTCGATGATGTTGCGGTCGTGGGGCGCCGTAACCTGTGCGCCGTCGGTCCAATAGGCTTTGTATCCGTTATATTCCTTCGGATTGTGCGAAGCCGTTACGACTACGCCGGACTGGCATTCGAGCTCGCGGATGGCGAAGCTCAGCTCGGGCGTCGGACGCAGCGCGTCGAACAGATAGACCGTGAAACCGTTCGAAGCGAAAATGTCGGCCACGCGCTCGGCGAACATCCGCGAATTGTTGCGGCTGTCGTGCCCCACGGCCACCCGGATCGGCTCCCCGGCGAAACACCTCTTCAGGTAGTTCGCAAGCCCCTGCGTGGCAGCGCCCACCGTATAAACGTTCATCCGATTGCTGCCCGCGCCCATGATGCCCCGCAGACCGCCCGTACCGAATTCGAGATCCTTGTAGAAACTCTCCACGAGTTCATTCATATTATTCTCCATCAGGTATTTAACCTGTTTCTTCGTATCTTCGTCGTAAGGACCGTCGAGCCACGTCTGCGCCTTTCGGAGCACCAATTGTTCCAATTCGTTTTCCATAAGTCTATTAGTTTTATTTATAGATATACAACTCGTTCCGTCAAAAATTTTATACGCAAATATAGCTAAAAAATTCGAATCTTCACTATCAGCGAGTTAAAAAACCGCCCTCGAAAAGCCTTGTTTTTCTATATATAAAAAAACAAGATTTGCAACTCGATTCGGGGAATTTTTTTACAATTTTATGCACAACTTTGTCTCGTCAAAATCGAGTACAACCCCCACTATGCTGAACAACGCGCAGACATATAGCGATATGTGGCAGAGCTGCCTTGACCGCATCAAAACGCAGACCTCCGAAGAGGAGTTCGTCAAGTGGTTCCAGCCCATCGTTCCGCTCGAATTCGACGGAACGACTTTGCGCCTGCGCGTGCCCAATGCCAGCTACGTCTACCAGATCGAGAAGAACTACATCCCGTTCCTGCGTCCGATCATCTCGCAGCTCTACGGACAGCATACGCGGCTGCACTACGCCGTCCCCAAGTCCGACGCACAAAACATGCCGGTCGCAGGGGAGACGGACAACACCGCCATCTCGCGGTTCAATACCCGGACCGACACGGCGAATATAAAAAATCCCTTCGTCATTCCCGGATTGAAGAAGATCGTCATCGATCCGCAGCTCAATCCCAACTACACGTTCGGGACCTTCATCGAGGGCGAATGCAACCGTCTGGCGCGTTCGGCGGCGATGTCTGTGGCGGTGAACCCGGGCAACAACCCGTTCAACCCCTTATATATATACGGCAATTCCGGACTGGGCAAAACCCACATCGTCCAGTCCGTAGGCCACGAAGTGCGGCAGCGCCATCCCGAGTTGCAGGTGCTCTACGTCTCGATGAACAAGTTTCAGGCGCAGTTCCAGACCGCCTACAAGAACGGCGAAATTCCCGATTTCATCCATTTCTACCAGATGATCGACGTCCTGATTATCGACGACATTCAGGAATTGACGGGAAAAACCGGTACGCAAAATGCGTTCTTCAACATCTTCAACCACCTGCAACTCGCCGGCAAACAGTTGATCCTCACGTCGGACAAGCCTCCCGTCGAGCTCAAGGACATCGAGCAGCGTCTGCTCACGCGATTCAAATGGGGCCTTTCGGCGCAGCTCGATACGCCCGATCACGACACCAAAATCAAGATCATCCGTGCGAAGTCGCTCAAACTCGGCGCCCAGATCTCGGACGAGGTGATCGAATTCCTCGCGGAGAACATTTCGGCCAATGTGCGCGAAATCGAGGGGGCTCTCTCGTCGCTCGTGGCGAACGCCTCGTTCCTCGGCCGGAAGATCACCATTTCGCTGGCCAAGGAGATTCTGAAGGTGTACGTGCAACTTTACCAGAAAGAGATCACGATCGACCGCATCATCGAGGTGGTCTGCCAATACCTGAACCTCGATTTCGCGCGCTTCAACTCCTCGGAGCGCACCCGTGAAATCGCACAGGCCCGCCAGATCGCCATGTATCTGGCCAAGCAGCACACCAAAGCGCCCCTCACGACGATCGGCGCCTCCATCGGCGGCCGCAACCACGCCACGGTGCTCCATTCGTGCAAAGCCGTGTCGAATCTGATCGAGACCGACAAGGCTTTCCGCCGTCAGGTCGAAGAGATCGAGAAACTCGTCTTGGCCCAATAGGGCATACCGCGATACGAACAGAGAAGGGGCTGTCTAACAAATCTTAGACAGCTTTTTTCATTCGTACTGCTATTCGAGACTTTTTTCCGAATACGCAATTCTCAGAGCGTTGAAAAAACTTGTTAGACAGCCCTTTTTTCGTCTCGGATACTCACACCCGATAATACGCAAATGAAACCGTCTGCGCACCCGGTTTATTCGCCCTCTTCGGCACGAGCGCTTCCGCCCGGCAAAAGCAAATAAATTCGTACCTTTGCACCGAATCCGCCGGCTGCCGCACAGCCGCACGAAACGCACACTCGACCGCATGGACCAACCCAAACTCGAAAGACTGCTGCGTCTGATGAAGATGCTCACGGCCAATACCACCTACACGGTGGACGACCTCGCCGAGCGGCTCGCCATGTCGCGGCGCACGGTCTACCGCTATATCGACACCTTCCGCGCAGCGGGCTTCGTCATCAAGAAATCGGGCGACTGCATCCGCCTCGACAAGGAGTCGCCTCATTTCCGGGAGATTTCGCAGCTCGTACATTTCACCGAAGAGGAAGCCGTCATTCTGCGGCGGGCGATCGAGAGCATAGACGACACGAATCTGCTCAAACAAAACCTCAAACGCAAGCTCTACTCGGTCTACGACAACAAAACGCTGGCCCAGACCGTCGTCCGCGGACGCCATGCCCCCAACATCCATGCGCTGATCGGGGCGATCGAACAGCGGCGGCAGGTCATCCTCAAGAGCTACCAGTCGGCACACGGAAACGCCGTGCGCGACCGCCGGGTGGAGCCTTTCGCCTTCACGACCAACTACGTGCAGGTGTGGTGCTACGACACGGAGGACGATGCCTGCAAGCTCTTCAAAACATCCCGCATCGGTGGGGTAGAGACGACCGAGGTTCCGTGGCAGCACGGTCCGGAACACCGCGAAGGGTACATCGACATCTTTCGCATGCACGGCGAACACCGGCACCGCGTGAGGCTCGAACTGGGCATACGGGCCTATAATTTGCTCACCGAGGAGTATCCGCTCGCCGAACGGGACATCCGCGAAACCGGACCCGACAAGTGGCTGCTCGACACGGAAGTGGCCGGCTATGCCGGAGTGGGACGTTTCGTGGCGGGGCTTCTGGACGACATCCGGATCGTCGAATCCTCCGGGTTGCGGCAATACGTACGCGACTATCTCTCGGCGAATATGCCGCACCTGTAGACCGTCGCCCCTTTCCCGGCCGCGGCAAACCGTCGTCCCCGCCGTTCGCCGAAACGATAAGCCGCGAAACCAATATCCCGGCCGACTGCGCGCTCCGCAATTTCACTCCTCGCTGCAAACGCTTGCGGCCGACAGATTCCCGCTCCGCAGACGTCGGCCGCCTCCGCCGAGTTGCTCCTGAAAGATACGGCGCAGACCGACCGTCCTCGACATCGGACCGGATGCGCCGGCAAACTTGCACTCGGCGCTGCGGACAGGTTCCGACCTTCGGGGTTGCGCACCTGCCGTCCCCGCAGAAGACATTAGGGATGGAAATAGCCGCGCAAGACGTAGCGGGTGAGTATCCGTCGGAGAGGCGGGAGAATCTCGATACGGCGACCGAAATGCCGCAATACGAGTTGCGCGCAAGGGGTGGCACGGTATCGAATCGGTCAGCGTGCCGTCCAGATCGAAGATAAACCGACGATAGGTTCCCATAGGACGACAAGTTTGCACAGGATGAATTTTTCCTGCCAAAAGCAACCTCCCAACTCCGCGGTCGGACGGCCGGTTTTCGGTATTCGTGTATTTTCTACGAACAAAGGAGGAGGACCCGAATCATGAGACGGTTTGCGGATGTCGGCGGAAGTGTGTACCGTCGCTTTTTCCTTGAAGCGCCGTCTGCTTGCGGGACAGCCGTTCGGGCGGTTGCGGTCTTTCTGCGAAAACAGGGCGCTGCGAAAGCCTTAAAAAATTCCGACATATTTCCGAGATAATTCCGAATTCCGACACATTATTTAACATAATATAAATATTATATCATTATTTATTATGCTGATCTCTTGCACTCTGCGCCATCGTTATGCCATACATACGTCGTATCCGTCGAACGGCTCCTCTCTGCGGCCATTCCGCAAAATGTTTATCGGCTGCGGTCTTTCAGGAAAAAATACATCGCCGGGATATGCGCCGATTCAGACGACGGCGATCTTCCCGTCGCACATCATAGCCCGATCAGTTGCAAGCTTTGTCTTTAGGCTGCCGGTCTGCGACGCCGACGGGAAAAAGCGCCGTATCGACCGATCATTCGCTGCCGAGCGTCGCGCTCCCGTACCGAAACGTGTGCTGTTTCCATTCATCCCCGGTGGCATTCGATAGCCGCCGATTCCTTTTCTATCTTGGCCGCAGGCTCCGCCGGATACGACGGGGAGCTTCCGCAGTCTTCAGCAACGGTTCGCAGCAGCGTCTCCGGACGATGCGCATGCACACGGTATAGCAGACTGCCAATCCTCGGAGGAATCGACCGTTTGCGGAAGAGCTATTTTGTCGGTCGTGCTTTTTACTGCGAAAAAGAGGCTCGTTACGCATCCGTATTTTCGCACGGTATTCGCCGCCGGGAACAGGGACAAGGACGAAGCATTTTCGGAGATATATTCGCAGCTCACGGACATGGGGAGCGGTTCCGATTTGCTGCGTCGACACCGGGATGCGGATATTCAGATTTTGCGATTGCGCGGTTTGTCATTCCGCGCTCCGCTTGTCGTTCGGCCGCGGAGGCGGCTATTTCTTCATCACGAAACTGTCGAACGTGTGGTCGCTGTAAAACAACACGATTCGCTCCACGTCGCCGCGGAGCTGTCGGCCGATTGCAGTCGCCGCCTGTTCGCTCGCTCGCTCCGGCGGGTCGGATTCTCGGTCGGCTTCCGTCCGAATATCGGACCGAGGAGCCGTTGCGAACAGATTCGGTTCGTCCGTATCGGAGGCTCGTGGGCCGACGGACGCCATAACACCGGTCGCCGGTGCTTTTGCAGGAGGTTCGGCACGGTACATTTGATCGGAGTCGAGCAGCAGCCAGTCGGGATTGATCCGCGGGAACCGACGCAAAATTTTTTGCAGCAAATCGAATCCGGGTTTGTTGCGTCCGGATAGCAGATGGGAAATGCCGGACGGTTGGATTTCCAGAATCTCGGCAAGCCGGCTGGAGGTCAAACCTTCATCTTTCATCAATCGCTGCAATTTTTCCTTCATTCGAATATTTTTTTACAAATATAAACATTTTTCTTTTGTAAAACAAGCAAATTTCACACCTGT
>DSLFC04102__coassemble_1312_pt1 | contig 15171 bp, 10 predicted proteins | sample DSLFC04102__metabat2_high_PE_042 | metagenome-assembled genome bin DSLFC04102 | reverse complement strand
TCGCGCACCGAGACCGATGTTCTGCAATCCGAATTCCTTGCCGGCCTGCCAGAGCGCCTGCCAGAGTTTTTCGCCGTCTTCGTTGGCCACGTAGATTTCGCAGCCGCCCGCTCCGGTGTAGCCCGTGATGGAGAGGATGGCGTCCACGCCTGCGACTTTCAGTTTCCTGAAGGTGTAGTACTCCATCTGCTCGACCGGTTCGTCGCACATTTTCTGAACGATCTTCATCGCCAGCGGTCCCTGCACGGCCAGCTGGCAGATCTCGTCCGATGCGTTGTAGAGCTCCTTGCCGTGGCCGGCTTCCATGCCGAAGGCTTTGCCCTCGGTGCAGATGTGGTTCCAGTCCTTCTCGATGTTGGCGGCGTTCACCACGAGCAGATAGGTCTGTGCGTCGATGCGGTAGACCAGCAGGTCGTCCACGATGCCGCCGCGGCCGTTGGGCATGCAGGTGTACTGCACCTTGCCGTCCGTGAGTTTCGCCACGTCGTTGGTGGTGATGCGTTGCAGCAGGTCGAGCGCCTTGGGGCCCTTGACCCAGATTTCGCCCATGTGGCTCACGTCGAAGACGCCGGCGCGTTCGCGCACGCAGAGGTGCTCGTCGTTGATGCCCGTGAATTCGATCGGCATGTTGTATCCCGCGAATTCGGCCATCTTGGCCCCCGCGTCGATGTGGTGTTGGGTGAATACGGTGGTTTTCATAGTCTCTTTTATGATTTTGAGTTTTGGTAGGTCGTCTTATTCCCTGCGCTTCACGCCGAGGCGCGGACAGCGGTGGAACTCTTTCGTGCGGTCGAAGAGATAGCGGTAGGTGGTGTGCATCTTGTGCTTCACGGCGCCCACGTAGGTTTCGATCATGCGGTTCATCACGGGGTTGAAGTCACCGATCCACGCCAGCTCCATCGTCTTGTACTGATTCTTGGTCTGTTCGAGGAACTCGTGCATCTTGACCATGATGGCCGATTCGACCCCCTTGCCGTGGAATTCGGGCGTGATGCCGAAGATGATGCCGAAGATGCGGTCGCAGCTGCGGCTGACCTTCAGGTCCCACATGAGGCGCATTTTCTGCCAGAGCCCGAATTTGCCGTTGAATTTCCCGATCAGACGGTTGAGGTCGGGGACGGTGATGAAGAAGCCGATCGGTTCGTCGTTGAAATAGGCGAAATAGACGATGCGCGGGTCGATGATCGGCTTGAGCTGGCGCATCAGACCCAGCGCCTCCTCCTGCCCGAGGGGTTTGACGCCCGAGAAGAGCGCCCACGCCTTGTTGTAGATCATCCGGAAGTTTTCGGCGGCCTCCTCCAGATTCTTCATGTCGATGTTCTCGACGTGATAGCCCGGGGTGGCGTAGAGGTGTTTGGCGCGGTCGAAGATGCGCGGATTGGTCTCGAAGATGTTGACCCGCCAGATGTAGGTGTGCTGGTTGAAATAGTTGCGGAATCCGTAGCTTTCGAACAGATCCTTGTAGTAGGGCGGGTTGTAGGGATTCTCGTACAAGGGCTGGAATTCGTAGCCGTCGACCAGCAGCCCCCACCACGAGTCGCGGTTGCCGAAGTTCACGGGACCGTCCATCGCCTCCATGCCGCGGCTCGAAAGCCACATGCGGGCCGCGTCGAACATCAGATCGGCCGCCTGCTGATCGTCGATGCACTCGAAGAAACCGCAGCCGCCCGTGGGCTGTTCCTCGATGGCCGCCTTTTCGCGGTTGTAGAAGGCCGCGATGCGCCCCACGACGGCTCCCTTCCGGTCGCGGACCACCCAGCGGATCGCTTCGCCGTCGGCGAAGAGTTCGTTTTTCGCCGGATCGAACACGGCGCGGATCGACGGATCGAGCGGGCATACCCAGTTGCGGTTGCCGCGGTAGATTTGTTTGGGCAGGTCGAGCCACTCGCGTTCGAGCGCCTCGGAGGTTACTTCCTGCAACGTATATTTGTCCGGTTTCATCCGATTTATTTTGAGTTATCTTAGCAAAGATAACCATTTTTTCTTATATTTGTATGAATATAACGGTTAAACGGTTTCCCGATGGATAAAAATCTGGAGCAGTCTCTCAGAGACGGGAAGGCGGTTCCCTGCCGCCTCATGAAGTACCGCATCCATAAAATCCTGCTGGTATGTTGCAGTTATGACGGTTACATCCTCGAAGAGGACGGCCATATCGAGTCGCAGATCAATGCGGAATACCTCGAACTGAATCTGAGCAATCCGCCCTCGTTCACGCGCGTGGGGTCGACGCGCGAAGCGCTCGACCTGCTGGCCGAGGACGGCACGTTCGATTTCATACTGACGATGTACAACGTCGGCGAACCCGACGTTTTCGCATTCGCGCGCACCGTCAAGGAGCGCTATCCGCAGATCCCGGTGGCGCTGCTGACCAGCTTTTCGAAGGACATCTACCGCCGCATCGGCGAGCAGGACCGCTCGGGGCTCGACTACGTGTTCTGCTGGCACGGCAACACGGAGCTCATCATCGCCATCATCAAGCTCATCGAGGACAGGATGAACGCCGAGGAGGACATCGCGGAGGGCGGCGTGCAGGCCATCCTGCTGGTCGAGGATTCCGTGCGTTTCTATTCGACCTATCTGCCCGAACTCTACAAGCTGATCCTGCTCCAGAACACCGAATTCCTGAAGGACGCCTTCAACGAGCAGCAGCAGGTGCTCCGCAAACGGGCGCGGCCCAAGATTCTGCTGGCGACCGATTACGAAGAGGCGCTCGGATTATATAATAAGTATAGGAACAATCTGCTGGGCGTGATCTCCGACGTGGGCTTCGCGGTCCGCAAGGGCGACAGACCGGCCGAGGAGAAGCACGACGCGGGGATCGACCTCTGCCGCGTCATCCGGGCCGACAATCCGCTGATGCCGATTCTGCTCCAGTCGTCACAGACCGAGTTCGCGCGTAAGGCCGCAGAGCTTCGTGCCGGATTCATCGCCAAGGATTCGAAAGCTCTGCTGCCGCTGCTCCACGACTTCATCGCCCGCGAATTCGCTTTCGGCGATTTCGTGTTCAAAGACCCCGCGACGGGAGCGGTCATCGGTCGTGCCAAGGACCTCGCGCAGATGGAACGGCTGATCGCCACGGTGCCCGACGAGGTGTTCGAGTATCATACGTCGCAGAATCACCTCTCGAAGTGGCTCTATTCGCGGGGGTTGTTCCCGATCGCCCGCGCGATCCGCGAATACGACAGGGGACAGTTCGACACTACGGCCCGACACCGTGCGGCCATCGTGAACCTCATCCGCGACTATCGCAACCTGCTCGGACAGGGCGTCGTGGCGCGGTTCGATCCCGAGACCTACACCGACGCCGTGGCGTTCGCCCGCATCGGCGAAGGATCGCTCGGCGGCAAGGCCCGCGGACTGGCCTTCATGAACAGCATGCTCATCAAGCACCAGCAGTACGACCGCCACGAAGGGGTGCGTATCCGGATTCCGCGCTCGGTGGTGATCGCCACGGACTATTTCGACGAGTTCATGCGCATCAACGGATTGGAATACATCATCTCGCAGGAGGTTTCCGACGAGGATATCCTCTCCGAGTTCATCAGTTCGACCGTGCCCGAGAAACTGCGCGAGGAGCTCAGGGCCTACATCCGCACGGTTTCTTCGCCGCTGGCCGTGCGTTCGTCGTCGAAGCTGGAGGACTCGCACTACCAGCCTTTCGCAGGCATCTATTCGACCTATATGATCCCGCATGTGGATAACGAGGACCAGATGCTCCGCCTGCTGCTGAAAGCCGTGAAAAGCGTCTATGCTTCGGTCTATTTCGCGGCGTCGAAAGCCTACATCGCCACTTCGCAGAATCTGATTTCGGAAGAAAAGATGGCCGTCATCGTGCAGGAGGTCTGCGGCACGCAGCAGCAAGGGTGGTTTTTCCCCACTTTTTCGGGCGTCGCGCGGTCGGTCAACTGTTATCCCGTCGGCGACGAACGTCCCGAGGACGGCGTGTGCAACGTGGCGATGGGACTCGGCAAACTCGTGGTGGACGGAGGCCGGACGCTGCGTTTCTCGCCCCGCCATCCGCAGAAGGTGCTCCAGACTTCGACGCCCCGGCTCGCGCTGAGCGAAACGCAGAACGAAGTGCTGGCGCTCGACCTGAGACCCGAGGAGTTCAAGGCATCGGCGGACGATGCGGTCAACCTCCACCGGTTCGGGCTCGCCGAGATCGGGGAATTCCGCAATGCGCAGTATGTCTGCTCGGTGTGGGATTTCCGCAACGACCGTATTTCGGAGGCGCCGTCGGCCGAGGGACATAAGATCATTACGTTCAACAGGATACTCAAATACAACAGTTTCCCGTTGGCTCGAATCGTCGAGGAGCTGCTCGAACTCGGCGCCGAGGAGATGCGCTGTCCGGTGGAGATCGAGTTCGCCGTCGTCATGGATGTGCCGCAGGGGCAGCCCCGGCTGTTCAACCTGCTGCAAATCCGCCCGATCATCGACAGTCAGGACAACCGTCCGCTCGATTGGTCGGAGGTCGATCCGTCGCAGGCGCTGATCTACTCGCAGCATGCGCTCGGCGTCGGAGCGATGGAGGGGTTGAGCGACATCGTCTATGTGAAGCCGGAGGCATTCGACAAACTGTCGACCGAGCGGATCGCCGAAGAGCTGCTGGAGTTGAACCGGCGGATGCGGGACGAAGGTAGGAGTTACGTGCTCGCCGGCCCGGGACGCTGGGGTTCGTCGATCCCCACGCTCGGCATCCCCGTGAAATGGACCCATATTTCCGAGGCGAAGGTGATCGTCGAATACGGTCTGCCCGACTTTGAGATCGACCCTTCGCAGGGGTCGCACTTCTTCCAGAACGTAACGTCGCTCGGTGTAGGATACATGACCGTGAATCCGTACCGCGGAGACGGCATCCTGCGCTTCGACCGGCTCGACGCCGTGCCGGCCGTGTGGGAGGGCGCTTATTTGCGCCGCGTCTCGTTCGGCCGTCCGCTGCGCGTGTGCGTCGACGGACGCTCGAACCGGGGTGTCGTGGACGAGGCGTAACGGCTTTTTGCAAAAAAAGACGGAAAAAGTTATAATCTATAAGAAAAACAATTATCTTTGTCTAAGAATTAGAACCTAACTAAAACTTATAGTAGTATGAACGTACAAAATTTAATGACGGAACTCGAACGCAAGCATCCCGGCGAAAGCGAATACCTGCAGGCCGTGCGCGAGGTTCTGGAGTCCATCGAGGAGGTTTACAACCAGCATCCCGAATTCGAGAAAGCCAAGATCGTCGAGCGGATCGTCGAGCCGGACCGTATCTTCACGTTCCGTGTAACTTGGGTAGACGACAAGGGCGAGGTGCAGACCAACCTCGGCTACCGCGTGCAGTTCAACAGCGCGATCGGCCCTTACAAAGGCGGTCTGCGTTTCCACAAGGCGGTGAACCCCTCGATGCTGAAGTTCCTCGGTTTCGAGCAGACGTTCAAGAATGCCCTCACGACGCTCCCGATGGGCGGTGCCAAAGGCGGTTCGGACTTCGATCCGACGGGCAAATCGGACGCTGAGATCATGCGCTTCTGCCAAGCCTTCATGACCGAGCTGTGGAACAACATCGGCGTGGACACCGACGTTCCGGCAGGCGACGTGGGCGTGGGCGGCCGCGAGATCGGTTTCCTCAACGGCATGTATCAGAAACTCGCCCGCAAGTACCACACCGGCGTGCTCACCGGCAAGGGAATGACGTGGGGCGGTTCGGTGCTTCGTCCGGAGGCTACGGGCTACGGCGCCCTCTACTTCGTGCAGCACATGCTGGAGCTGGCCGGCAAGAGCCTGAAGGGCGCTACGGTGGCGATTTCGGGCTTCGGCAACGTGGCTTGGGGCGCTTCGAAAAAGGCGACCGAGCTGGGTGCCAAGGTGATCGCCATCTCGGGTCCCGACGGTGTCGTTTCGATTCCCAACGGCATGAACGAGGAGATGATCGACTACCTGCTGGAGCTCCGCGCATCGAACCGCAACATCGTGGCTCCGTTCGCCGAGAAATTCTCCGGTACGACCTTCACTCCGGGTAAGAAGGCTTGGAGCGTGAAGTGCGACATCGCTCTGCCCTGCGCATTCCAGAACGAGCTCAACGGCGACGACGCTGCCGAGCTGCTCAAGAACGGCACGTGGTGCTGCGCCGAGGTTTCGAACATGGGCTGCACGCCGGAAGCGATCCACGCCTTCCAGTCGGCAGGCATCCTCTTCGCCCCGGGCAAGGCTGTCAACGCCGGCGGCGTAGCTACGTCGGGTCTCGAAATGACGCAGAACTGCATGCACCTGTCGTGGGCAGGCAAAGAGGTGGACGAGAAACTCCATTTCATCATGCAGAGCATCCACGAGGCTTGCGTGAAGTACGGCAAGCAGGCCGACGGCCGCATCGACTATGTGAAGGGCGCCAACATCGCCGGCTTCATGAAGGTCGCTCAGGCCATGCTGGAGCAGGGCATCATCTAAGCGACCTTCTCCCGTATGTTTCACTCCCGTCCGGTATCCGGCGGGAGTTTTTTCGTGTGCGGTGCAGGCTTCTGCCCGGTGGTTTGGGGGGGGTGTCCGCCGCTTCCGGAGTATATGCCCCATCCGCTTCCCGATCGTGTGCCCGGCAGGTTGCTTTACGATTGCTCCTGCTTCTTTCTGAGGACCTATTCTCGTCGCATTTCGGCATGTGCTTCCGTCTGCTTTCGGCGTGGATGACGCCGTCCGGTTTCAGATCGTATGCTTCCGACCGTTTTTCGACCGTTTTCGACCGGGGGATTCCCTCGCTTCATGCGGACTATCTTGTGGTCGCTGCCGGTGCGTATTCTTCGGGTACTGCTCGGCAAGACTGTCTTCGTGCGTTCGGGATCGCTTTGCCGGTTTTGCGCCGCTCGTTTGCGATTCCGTTACGTCGTTTCTCTGTGCTCTACTTCTGCGTGCATGCCGAATTTCGTTGCAGCCGCTGAAAAACAGCTGCGCACCTTCCAATCCTCCCGGTTCTTGTTCCGTCCGCGTGCGCACCGTGTCGGATCTTCTGGCCTGTCGGATTATCGGCTTCGCAAAGACTTCGGCCCGCAGTTCGTCGCCGCACAGCACAGCGGGACCTTTACGCCGAGACCCGTGCATGGATCCGCTCGGCGCCCGACGGCGGACGCGCCGAATCGTCGTAAATAGACTTCACATCTGTTGTCTTCGGCTCATTGGGCCGGCGCAAAAAAATCCGTACCGCCGCTCGCAGCGCGTGGAAAGCGTGCATAAACTATATTCTTTGTGCGTGGGGAAGGGACCCGAACCCTCGAATCGTTTCTATTTTTGTCCGATTTTAGGATAAAAAAGACCGATTATGACAAGTAAAAAATTGCAGATGGAGAACTTCGCTTCATCCATGCGCGGATGTTCGGTCCGTCAGTTGCGCGACGCACTGCTCGTGCTGGATCGTAAGTTCGGATTGTTCGAAACCATGATGTCGGGACATGCACTGGTGCAGAACGATGCGCAGACCTCTTTCGTCCGGTATGCCGAGTCGCTGGCGGACGAGATGCAGGCACAGGGGCGTTTCAAAACGGCACAGGCATACCGATCGGCGGTGAAGAGTCTGACGACCTGCTTCGGACGCGAGGAGATCGCTCTGGACCGCATAGATGCGGCATCCATGGGCAACTATCAGACATGGCTGCTGCGGCGGGGCGTAACGTTCAACACCGTGTCTTATTACATGCGCATTCTGAGGGCCATATACCGGCGGGCCGTGCGGGCCGGACTGACACGGTCGGACGATCCCTTTCGGGAGGTCTATACGGGAACGGGCCGTACGCGGAAGCGTGCGGTCGACGCCGAATTGCTCTCCGTGCTCCGCATGACCGAATTCCCCGACAGCCGGTTGCGGCTCGCCCGGGATCTTTTTCTGTTCAGTTTCTACACGCGGGGCATGTCGTTCGTGGATATGGCTTACCTGCGTAAAGAGGATGCCGCGGGCGGCGCGATCGTCTATTTTCGGCGCAAAACCGGTCGACAGCTAACGATCCGGATCGAACCCTGCATCAAGGAGATCATCGACCGCTATGCGCCCGTCGCCGGCACGACTCCCTATCTGCTTCCGATTCTCTCGGCGACGGAGCCGGCTGCGGCTTTTCGCCAGTACCGCAGCGCCTTGGTATGCTTCAACCGCCGTCTGAAAGAGATTTCACGCCTGCTGAGGCTGGAATGCGGACTGACCTCCTATACCGCGCGCCATACGTGGGCGACGACGGCCTATCGGCGGCATGTCCCTACGCAGGTGATTAGCGAGGGGCTCGGGCACGGTTCGGAACGCACGACGCGCATTTACCTCGCAGCATTCGAACAGTCGGAGGTCGACGAGGCGAACCGGAGGATACTGGAAATTCTTTGAATTGTATCCCTCTGTGCAAGAGGTAGAAAAAGCAGATTTCGCCGCACAAAATTAAGATTTATTTCAGGAAAACAAACTCAAACAGCGGTTTTTTTCCGCATTGAATGTTTTTTATAATACGCCGCAGTCGACGGACAGGCTGAACAAATTCCGCGTACTTCCCGGAATTCGATACTTGCGCATTGCAGCTATTTGTCGTTTCATCGTTTTCTGCTTTGGTATTATCCGAAGTTGTGCAGTCCGCAGTCATCCGACTGCTATTCAGCGCTTTCAGTACCGGAAATAACCTCCGTTGGCTGCGGACTGCGCAACCGGCGGCAGCTATCGGCGATTCCGATCTCCTGTTTTTCTACCTCTTGCACAGAGGTAAACCGAAAATGTCAGAGATGCAGACAGATTGTTTCCGTCGAAAAGCGGCGAAGTTCCGCAGGCGCGCATGGTCCGGTCAGAACTCGGGGTCATGTAGGAATGGTCGTGTGGCATGTGGAATGATTGTGTGAGTTAAATGGCTGATAAACAGCTTCAATGGATCGCCGCAAGCACGCGCTGCAACCACGAGGTTTCCCTGCGCGATTACTTCCGCGAGAACGGGCATGAGCACTTCATTCCCACCCGTTTCGTGTTGCAGCGTTTCGGGAGTGTCGTGCGGGAGGTGGAGAAAGCCGTCATTCCCAATCTGATATTCCTGCGAGTCGGCTGGGGGGAGGCTTTCCGCATCCAGCAGCGCTGGCCCAACAAGATGACTTACATCCGTTCGAAAGACAAACGCATTCTCGTGATCCCGGAGCCGGAGATGGATCGGTTCATCCGCGTGATGACCGAAATGCAGGATCGGGCGAAGCTGCTGGCCGACGTCTTCGTAACGGGCGATCGGGTGGCCGTCCGCGAAGGACCCTTGGCGGGTGTCGAGGGGGTGCTGGCCGACTGCGGCGGAAAACGCGAATTCGTCGTACGCATCGGGACGTTGTGCGCCGTGAGCGTCCGAATCCCCAGAAGCAACCTCATCCGGTTGCCGAAGCAATAAATCGCATTATGCATAAAACGTTGGATAAACTCTATGCCGGTATCGGAGAGGCGGGTACCGGCAGGAGCGGTGTCGGAGAGCTGTGCGCTCTTGCGGCGCTATCCGCCAACCTGTACACCTTGGTCTGCGTGGCTCCGTGGCTCGATGAAGAGTACGGATCCGCTGGAGAACTGCGCAGGAGGATACGGAAGGTGGCGGCCGCCTTGGTCTGCCGGTTGGAGCGGGAAACGGACGACCTCGAACGTGTCCGCGGCGTAAATGCGCTGTTCGTGCTTTCGAACACGGCGGCCGAATACGAACAGAAGATGCTCGACCTTGCGGAGCCGGTGCTCGGGCGCTACGAAGCAGGCCGTCTGACGGCGGAGGCCGCTCTTTTCGAAGCGGAAGTGTGCCGGATGATGTGCAACTGTTATTGTCTGGTGCAGGATGAGGCGCTTGCCGCAGATGCGCGCACGATCATCTCCGGATGGACGGCAGTCTCGCCGTCCGGGACGGAGGGGCTTCCGGTCGGGGTGGCGCTCGCACGGTGCGAAGCCGCTGCGGCTTACGCAGACTACACGGGCGATGAACGTTTCCGCGCGGTGAGGAGCGCCGGAGATTACGGTACGGAGGAGCCGGAGACGATCTGCCGTATGCTCGAACTGCACCTCAGATGCGGGGCTGTATCCGATGCGGAAGCTCTGTGCGATCGGATCGAGCAGGATGCTGCGACAGGAACGGACAGAACCTCGCAGGTGTATCGGTTGGCGGCAAAAGCCGCATGCGAACTTTTGCGGATAAAAGATGCCGGTTTTTCGGAATAGTCGCTCGCTGCTGAGCGTCATCTTGTCGTTCGTGTGCTTCCTGTCCGCCGCGGGATGCAGCAAGGGTGAGCCCATCTACCGAATCGAACTGCTCGATTGCGATCCGCTATTGAACGACTCGTCGGAGTATATGGTCGTCTTGGGTGATTTGCAGGAATATACGGGGAATCAACACTATCGGCCGTGGCTTCAGCATACGATGGACTGGATCTGGTCGCAGTGCCGTTACGGCCGTAAAATACGGAGTATTCTTCAGGTCGGCGACGTAACCTCGAATAATTCCGTCGGCAACTGGGAGGTTTTCATGTATCATTACAGGCAGGTCGGAAAGATCGTTCCGACGATCGTCTGTGCCGGCAATCACGATTATACGTGGGGCGAAGACGGTTGGCAGATCGAGGACCGCTATTCGACATTGTTTTCGGATTACGTTACTTACGAGGGGACACCGGCAGAGGTGATCGAACGCTTCGAGCCGGAGCGGACGGAAAATGTCGTGATCGGCCTGACGCTGGGCGGGGAGCGCTGCAACGTACTCGTTCTCGAGTACGGAGCTCGGGACGAGGTGGTACAGTGGGCGGCCGCATATGTAGCTGCACATCCGGATCAGCGGTTCATACTGCTGACACACGAATTTCTGACGGCAAAAGGCGTGCGGATCTCCAAAGGGTCGTCGGCCGAAGCGCAGTTTGTCGATCAGTCCTGCAATACGCCGGAGGAAATTTGGGAGAAGCTGGTTTTCGGGAACGACAACATCGTGTGCGTGCTGTGCGGACACAACGGATTCGTGCAGCGCCTCTTTTCGCCGAATGCGACGGGACGCGAGGTGCCCCAGATTTTGTTCAACGTTCAATATCAGGCGAACGGCGGGGATGGATGGATCCAGTTGTGGGAATTTTCACCGGACAGGGACACCGTCGTCGTCAGAACTTACAATACGGTTCGCAACGAAGTTCTTCAGGATCCGAACGGGACGTTCGAATTCGGATGGAGATGATGCCGACGAGGCATCCCCGGTTGCGCGAAGCAAATATGGAATAGATATGCAAGCAATCATTTTGGCGGCCGGAATGGGGCGCCGACTGGGAGACCTGACGCGCAGGAACACCAAGTGCATGATCGAGGTGAACGGGATACGGCTGATCGACCGGTTGTTGGGCCAACTCTCGACACTCGGACTCAGGCGGATCGTGCTGGTCGTCGGGTACGAAGGGGCTCGCCTGCGCGAACACGTGGGGACCGAATACGGCGGGTTGCCCGTCGAATATGTCGAGAATCCGATCTACGATAAAACCAATAACATCTATTCGCTGGCGCTGGCCAAGGAGTTTTTGCAGCAGGACGATACGCTGCTGGTCGAATCGGATCTGATTTTCGACGACTCGCTTTTCCCGATGCTTCTCGATAGTCCCTATAAGAATGCGGCTCTTGTGGCTAAATACGAGAGTTGGATGGATGGAACGATGGTCCGGCTGGACGAGGAGAACAATATCGTGAACTTCATTCCGAAGAAAGCCTTCAAGTACGAGGATACGGATACATACTACAAGACGGTCAACATCTATAAGTTCAGCAGGGAATTTTCGGTAGACCGCTACGTTCCTTTTCTGGAAGCCTATACGCGGGCCCTCGGGTTCAACGAATATTACGAACAGGTGCTCCGCGTCATCACGCTGCTCGATTCGTGCGATTTCAAGGCCCTCCCCTTGCGTGAGGGACAGAAGTGGTACGAAATCGACGATGTGCAGGATTTAAGGATCGCCGAGACCCTCTTTGCGGATACCGCGGACCGGTTGCGGAAGTATCAGCAGTGCTACGGCGGATATTGGCGTTTCCCGTCGATGCTGGATTTCTGCTATCTGGTGAATCCCTATTTTCCGTCGGGCCGCATGGTCGAAGAGATGAAAGCCAATTTCGAAACCCTGCTGCGCGAGTATCCTTCGGGCATGGAGGTGAACTCCATGCTCGGAGCCAAGTATTTCGGCATCCGGCAGGAATACGTGTGCGTAGGAAACGGAGCGGCGGAGCTCATCAAGAGTCTCATGAGATGCATTACGGGCGATGTAGGGGTCGTTTATCCTACTTTCGAGGAGTATCCGAACCGGCTGGAACCGGAGCGTATCGTGGCCTATGTGCCCGAAAACGCTGATTTCGCCTACACGGCCGCCGATCTGACGGCCTTTTTCGGCAGCCGCCGGATCGAAGCGCTGTTGCTGATCAATCCGGACAATCCCTCGGGCAATTACATTCCGAAGAATGAGGTGTTGGAGTTGGCGGTTTGGTGTGCCGGACGGGGAGTCCGACTTGTGGTCGACGAATCGTTCGTCGATTTCTCCGAAGATTATGCCTCCGATTCTCTGCTGTGCGACGAGACGCTCGAAACGCATCCCGAGCTGGTCGTGATGAAGAGCATTTCGAAATCATACGGTGTGCCGGGGCTCCGGCTGGGAGTTGCAGCATCGGCCGATGCAAGGCTGATCGCATGGATGAAAAAAGATGTCCCGATTTGGAACATCAACTCCTTCGCCGAATTTTACATGCAGATATTCGGGAAGTACGAAGCGGATTACCGGCGTGCGTGTGCGAAGTTCCTGACGGAAAGGGCCCGTTTCTTTTCGGACCTGAAGAGCGTGCCGTTTCTGCGGGTCGTTCCTTCGCAGGCCAACTATTTCCTGTGCGAGGTGCGAGGCGGCCTTACCGCTCACGGACTGACGCGGGAATTGCTCGACCGGTATCGCATTTTAATCAAGGACTGCACTTCGAAAAAAGGCTTTACCGACGGTCGTCAGTATGTCCGGATCGCCGTGCGGAACCGGACGGACAACGAACGGTTGATCGAAGCGCTGAACGGAATCGAAACACACGGTTTATGAAAATCATTACGGCCGAACAAATCGAGAGTTTGCACATCGCTCCGGCGGAATGCGTCGAATGGGTGAAAGACGCCTTCCTGCTCAAGAATCGGTGCCAGCTGCCGGCTAAAATGTCCGTGCATCCTGCCGGCAACGATTTCTTCACCACCATGCCCTGTCTGTTGCCCGATGAGTGCCACCGTTTCGGCGTGAAGGTCGTCTCGCGCATTCTCGGCAGAAAACCCGCGCTTAAGAGCGATCTGATGCTCTTCGACAGTTCGAACGGAGAATTGCTGGCTTTGGTCGATTGCGATTGGATTACGGCGATGCGGACCGGTGCCGTGGCGACGCTCGCCATCAGGACCTTTCGGTCCGCACGTGCGAAGACCTACGCTTTCGTGGGATTGGGAAGCACGGCCCGCGCGACCTTGTCGTGTCTGCTCGCTACGTCGGGACACGAACAACTCCGCATCCGTTTGTTCCGCTATAAGGATCAGGCTGAAAAGACAATCGAGAGCTTCGCTTCGTATCCCGATGTCGCCTTCGAAACGGTGGATTCGATGGCACAACTGGCGGACGGGGCCGATGTGCTGGTCTCCTGCATTACGGATGCCGCCGGATTGCTGGTCGAGGACGATTCGTTGTTCAAACCCGGGGTTCTGGTCGTTCCGGTCCATACGCGCGGATTCCAGAACTGCGATCTGTGCTTCGACAAGGTCTTTGCTGACGACACGGATCATGTGCGGGGATTCCGCTATTTTCAGCAGTTCAGGCAGTTTCACGAATTCGCCGAAGTTCTGTCCGGAACGTGTCGCGGACGCGAAAGCGACACGGAACGCATCCTGTCCTATAACATCGGTCTGGGACTGCACGACGTTTATTTTGCGAACCGGATCTATCGGCTTCTGTACCCGCAATGCAACCTCTGAAGAAGCGCACCCTTCGGGGAATCTTGTGGAACGGCGTGCAACGCTTCGGTACGCTGGCCGTCTCGTTAGCCGCCAATTTGGTACTGGTCCGGATGCTGACGCCGGAAGATTTCGGCTGCATCGGGATTTTGCTGGTTTTCGTCGCGGTGTCGCAAACGCTCATCGACGGAGGATTCACGGCAGCGCTGATCCAGAAAAAGGAGGTCTCGCAAACCGATTATTCCACCGTTTTCTATTGGAATCTGATTCTTTCCGTACTCCTAATCGGAGCTCTTGCGCTCGTCTCGCCACTCGTCGCCGCCTTTTACCGGATCGACGCGCTGAACGATATTCTGAGGGCGCAGAGCGTCGTGTTGCTCATCAATTCGTTCTGCATCGTACAGACGGCGCAGCTGATTAAAAAACTGGAGTTCAAGGTGCTTGCCATCCGATCGGTCGCCGCGGCGATGATCGGGGCGATCGTCGCCATACTGTTGGCTTACAGGGGATGGGGCGTCTGGAGTTTGGTCGTCAAGGAGTTGGTCGCATCGTCCGTGGGGGCAGTGTTGCTCTGGTCGTTCTGCAAATGGCATCCGTCGCCGATTTTCAGTTGGCGGTCTTTTCGGGGGATGTTCCGCTTCGGTTCGATGATATTCGTTTCCGATGTCATAAACACGCTCTATCAGAATATGCAGGCATTGATTATAGGCCGTGCTTTTTCCGTTCAGGAGTTAGGTTATTACAGTCAGGCGCGCAAGCTGGAAGAGGTACCGGTCAACGGCGGAACTACCGTGCTCACGCAGGTATTGTTCCCCGTTTATTCGTCGATTGCCGATCAATACGAACGGTTGAAATCGTTGGTGCGCAAGAACGTGGTGTTGATTACCTATCTATCCTTCTCGATCATGTTTTTGCTGATCGTCATCGCCCGTCCTCTGCTGCTGGTCCGGACAAGTGGGCGCCGGCAATCCCGCTTTTTCAGATTCTCTGTTTCGAGGGAGTATTCTATCCGCTTAATTGCGCAAATGCCTTGCTGTTCAAATCGTTGGGTAATGGTAAAGTTTATTTTATTTTGCAGTCGGTAAAACGTTTGATTTCGCTGTTGATGATTCTCTATTCTGTGAGATTCGGACTTTATGGCATGATGTGGGCGATTGCGGCGATGGGTATTCTCTCCTATGTGATCAATCTGGTTTTTACCCATCGGATTTTCGGATACCGTGTCCGCGAGCAGTTGTCCGAC
>DSLFC04102__coassemble_1120_pt1 | contig 18274 bp, 15 predicted proteins | sample DSLFC04102__metabat2_high_PE_042 | metagenome-assembled genome bin DSLFC04102 | reverse complement strand
TAGTTAAACGTTTTTCCTTTCGCACCGGTCCTTTCGGCACCGGCTCCACTCGTCATAAGGTCAAATCCTGTGCCAGCCGCAGCAATCTGCAAGAATGTCATGAATCGACACGAAAATCTGACGCGGCGGCCGGCCGGCACGCCATTTTTTCAGCCGCACGGCAGATTCCGGCCGGATATTTCGTACCTTTGCGGCATGGATTTCTTCGAACGGATACGCAACGACTACGGCCTCTCGGCCGGGGCCGTGCGGACGCTCGCCGCCGCGGCCGAACGGATCGACGCCGGACGCAAAACGTGTCTCGTGCGCGAAGGCGAACGGGACGCATGGCTCTATTTCGTCGAAGAGGGTTCGCTGCGCACCTATGTCATGCGCGAGGATCGCTGCGTGATCCTCAACTTCGCCTTCGAAGGCGACCCGGCGACCTCCGTGCTGGGCGTCGCGCCATCGGGTCTCGCGTTCGCCACGGTCGAAACCCTCGAACCGTCGCGCCTCGTCCGCATCCCGCGCATGCGCATGGACGAGTTGTTCCGCAGCTCCGCCGAGCTGGCCGACTGGGGGCGCCGCATGAGCGAGCGCATGCTCCGCACCCACGAGGAGTATTTCGCCGATTACTCGTGGCGCGAAAAAGGCAAGCAATACTTCCGTCTTCTGGCGGAGTATCCCGAACTGCTCCTGCGCGTGCCGCTCAAGGATCTCGCGGCCTATCTTTTCGTAACGCCCCAAACCCTCAGCCGCATCCGCGCCGCCGTGAAGCGGAAATTACCATAAGATAACTTTTTTCGGCTGCCGAAGCGCTACCTTTGCCCCGCGAAAAAAACGTCAGAATCCTATGGAACGCGACAGCATCGATTTCAGAAACACCGCAATCCGCCGCCTCTTCCTGCGCTTTCTCCTGCCCACGGTGCTGGGGATGGTCAGTTCGGCGGTCTTCATCGTAACGGACGGCATCTTTGTCGGACGCGGCGTGGGCAGCGACGCTTTGGCGGCCGTCAATCTCGTTGCACCGGTCTACACCCTCGCCACGGGTCTCGGGCTCATGTTCGGCATGGGCTGCTCGGTCGTGGCATCGGTACACCTCGCGCGCGGCAAAGCCCGCGTGGCGGGCATCAACGTTACGCAGGCGCTCGCCGTACCGGCCGCGGGCCTCACGCTCGCCGCCGTCGTGCTCATGGCCGCATGGGAGCCCGTGCTCGCTCTGCTGGGCACGCCGGCCTCGCTGCTCGCTCCCGCACGCGAATACCTCTTGTGGTTCGTACCGTTCCTCATGCCCATCGCCCTCTTCAACATTCTGATGTTCACCGTGCGGCTCGACGGAGCCCCCAATTTCGTGATGGGCTGCAACCTGCTGGCCGCGGGGCTCAACATTGTACTCGACTACATCTTCATCTTCGTCTGCGGCTGGGGTCTGGCGGGCGCCGCCGTCGCCACGGGCATCGGCTACACGCTGGGGGCCTGCATCATGCTCCGCTACATGCTCCGCCGCAGCCGCACGCTGCGGCCCGTGGCACTGAAATTCAGCCCGCGCAGCCTGCGGCTCACGGCCCGCAACATCGGCTACATGACCTACGTGGGATTCCCTGCGCTGCTGAGCGAGCTGGCCATCTCGTGCATGATGGTGGCGGGCAACTACGCCTTCATCCGCTACGTGGGCAAGGAGGGCGTGGCTGCGTACAGCATCGCCTGCTACCTCTTCCCGATCATCTTCATGATTTACAGCGGCGTCATTCAGGCCGCACAGCCCATCATCAGCTACAACTACGGCGCCGGTCAGAACCGACGCGCGAACAAGGCGTTCCGGCTGGCACTGCTCACTGCGGCCGGCTTCGGAGCCGCGGTATGCGCCGCCACATGGCTGGGCGGCAACCGCCTCGCCGGCCTCTTCCTCACGCCCGACGCTCCGGCCTACGGCCATGCGCTTGCCGGTCTCAAACTCTTTTCGCTGGGCTACCTCTTCTTCGGGATCAACGTCGCGGCGACAGGCTATCTTCAGAGCCTCGAACGCGGCAAGGCCGCCGCAGGACTCACGGCGCTGCGGGGCATCGCGCTGATGGCGCTCGCATTCGCGCTGCTGCCCCGCTGGTGGGGCGAGACGGGCATCTGGCTCGCCGTCCCCGCCGCCGAACTGCTCACCGCCCTGCTGCTCGGTGCACTCCGGCTGCGCCTCCGGCGGCACCGCCCGACGGCGCGTTAGGCGTGCAGCGGGCCGCTAACGACGGACGGCAGCGCAAAGCAGGCGAAACAGGTACCGGACGACAACAAACAACAACCGACAACGCACAAAAGCGAGCCGCAGCAGTCCGCGAACGCCGGACGACAAAGCACAAGAGGTGCGGCGGACGACGCATAACGACAGATGCCGCCGGGAACCGTCGCCGCCGCGCCGCGAAGCACGCGACCGCCCTCCGTCGCAGACGGGCAGCCGCCCGTCGCCGGGATCAGAAGCGCCGCGTATAGCCGTGGCAGTAGGGACGCGTCCCCTTGCGCAGGTAGTAGTCCTGATGATAGGCTTCGGCGGGCCAGAAACGGCCGGCCGGCGCCACCTCGGTTACGACCTCGTAGCCTTTGGCCCGAAGCAGGGAGATCAATCTGTAAGCCACGGCACGCTGTTCGGGCGAGGTGTAGAATATCTCGGAACGATACTGGTCGCCGATGTCGGGCCCCTGTCCGTTCTCCTGCGTCGGATCGTGGATCTCGAAAAACAGCCGGGCGAGCGTCTCGTAGGAGACCCGCGAAGGATCGAACCGCACGCGCACCGTCTCGGCATGTCCCGTGCGGCCGCGCGAGACCTGTTCGTAGGTCGGCGACGGGGTCGATCCGCCCATATAGCCCGACTCCACGTCCACGACGCCATCCAGCTGGCGGAGCATGTGCTCCACGCCCCAGAAGCAGCCTCCGGCGAAATAGGCCGTCTCCACGGCCGGCCGCACGGCCGCCTCGGGCCGGCGTTCCGGCGAGGCCGCCTCATCGGCGGCCGGTTCGAAGACCATCGAGACCGAATTGACGCAGTGGCGCGTGTTTTTCGGCGTGAAACCCTCGCCCGCGAAGACGTGGCCCAGATGTCCGCCGCAGCGGGCGCAGACGATCTCCGTGCGGCGTCCGTCGGCATCGGGCACACGCTCGACGGCTCCGGCGACGGCATCGTCGAAGCTGGGCCAGCCGCACCCCGCATCGAATTTGTCCTGCGAACGGTAGAGCGGCGCGCCGCATTGACGGCAAAGGTAGGTGCCGTCTTCCCAACAGTCGTAATAGGCGCCCGAGAAGGGGCGTTCCGTACCTTTTTGCAGGATCACCCTGCGCTCTTCCGGTGTCAGCGATTTCATATTCTGTGCGATTGCGGGATGTGAGCATCCCAGTAAGACGATGCAAAACGAAACGATCCCCCCGAGGCGGCCAGCCGCATAGGGGCGGGCGGCAGCGGTCCCTTCCGGAGTGTGCCGCCGCGGCCGGCTCCATCGCCGGCAGAGAACGATTCCGAAACCGAATAATACGCTCTTTTCCATAATCACTCCGAACGGGGCAAAAACTGCGCCGCAGTACGGTTGCCGTTCCGAAACGTTTCGCTATCTTTGCAAAGGTATGGAACCGAATCCGAAATTGCAATTCCGACGCGCGGAACCCGCCGACGCGCCGCGCATCATGGAGATCATCCGCGAGGCACAGGCGCAGATGCGGGCGCTGGGCAGCGCACAATGGCAGGACGGCTACCCCGCCCTGCGGGACATCGAAGCGGATATCGCCGGCGGACGGGGCGTCGCGGCCGTCGGAACCGGCTGTTCGCCGGAACCCGCCGGCTGCACGGCAGCACCCGCAGACGAGACAGATCGCAGCGGCGAAACGAACGGCAGGAAGACGGACGGCGCCCGGATGCGGGCGGTCCGAACGGCGGAGCCGCGGGTCATCGCCTACGCTGCGGTCGTCTACGACGGCGAGCCGGCCTACGACGCGATCGAGGGCCGCTGGCTCACCGCAGGGCCTTATGTCGTCGTACACCGGCTCGCCGTGGCCGACGAAGCCAAAAGGCGCGGCACGGCGACCGCCTTTCTGTGCCACGTGGAGACCGAAGCCCGTGCACGGGGCATGCGCGGGTTCCGCATCGACACGGCGCACGACAACCGCTACATGCAGCGGTTGCTCCGCACGCTGGAGTTCACCCTTTGCGGCCGCATCCGGTACCGGAGCGGCGAACGGCTGGCCTACGAAAAACCGCTGGACGGGGCTCTCCCGGAGCCTACGGGGGCGAGGGATACGGCGGCCCAACGACCATGCCGCCCGGAGGACCGACGATGAAACGGGATCGGAGACAGAAAGCAGCAGTCGCACCTCCGATGTGCGGGGCGCAGACCGAACGGGCGGCCGAAACCTTCGCAGCCGCAGAGGGCGAGGCCGACGGCAGTCGTTTCATGCGGGGTACGATCGCCGGAGCGAAACATCCGCATCCGACGGTTGCGAACTGCACGTTCGACCACGTAACCTTCGTCGAATGCGATTTCAGGGGCATCCGTTTCACCGACGTGCGGTTCGACCATTGCGACCTCTCGAACCTCCGGCTCGACGGCGCGGCGTTCTGCCGCACGGAGTTCGCGGGCTGCAAACTGCTGGGCGCATCGCTGGCCGAGGCGTCGCTCTCCCATGTAACCGTATCGAATTCCAACTGCCGCTACCTCCACCTCGCGCAGGGCCGTCTGAAGATGTGCCGCTTCGAGGAGTGCGACCTCACGCAGGCCGTGCTCACCGGCTGCCGGCTTCAAGGAGCGGCATTCGACCGCTGCCGCCTCGCGGAGGCCGACTTTTCCCACACGTCGCTGCAAGGCATCGACCTGCGCAGCTGTCGGATCGAAGGGCTGCGGCTCCATCCGGCGGACCTTCGCGGAGCGATCGTCTCGACCGCACAGCTTCCGGACCTCGTGCCGCTGCTGGGCGTCGTGGCGGACGACGGCTACGAGTAGCGGTCGGACCGCTTCCGGCCGTCTTCGCCGCCGCACGCACGGCATGCAGCCGCACAGCATTCCACCCGAAGCATGCGCCCCGGAAGCAGCCGTCCTCCACCGATGCAAACGGTACGGGCTGCGGCGAAATGCCGTCCGCCGCACGCGGCGGCGGGCCGACGATACGGACAAAGCGACTTCGACGAACCATCGGCCCCGTGCGACCGCACGGAATGTACCGTTCGGCCCACATGCTCCCGTCGTCCGAAACGCCGCCGAGCCGCATCGCGGAGTCTCCGGAATGCGGCGTTTCCCGCGCCCGGCGAACGCCGCCCCCCCGAATTCATCGGAAAGCCGACCGCCCGGACTGCGCCGGACAGTGCCGCCGCACGCACGGAAAAAGCGCAAGAGCCGCTACCCTACTTTGCGGGTTTCCGCCCGCTGTCCGATACCCGTCCGGCAGCGGGTCTCTTTCTGCGCACCGACCAGCCGAAGCGGCCGATCGCTTCGCCCAACCCGAAATATTCGCCGTGGGAGTAGACCAGCGGACGGGCCCGTTCGAGATCGAAACGGCCGTCGGGGTCGATGTAGCGTTCGTCGGCCTGCACGTTGACCACCTCGGCGACGAACATGTCGTGCGTCCCGAGCGGCACGATCCGCTTCACGCGGCATTCGATCGACACGGGCGCCTCTTCGACCGTCGGAGCCGCCACGACCGCCGAGCGGCCCGGCGTGAGCCCCGTCTCGCGGAACTTGTCGTAGTCGCGGCCCGAACGGACCCCGCACCAGTCCGCAGCGCGGGCCAGCTCTTCGGTCGTGAGGTTGATGACGAACTCGCCCGTGCGGCGGATGATGCCGTAGGAGTGGCGCTCGGGACGTACCGAGATGTAACACATCGCGGGATCGGAACAGACCGTCCCCGTCCACGCCACGGTCAGCAGATTATACTCTTCGGGCACGGCACCGCAGCTGACCAGCACGGCAGGCAGCGGATAGATCATCGTCCCGGGTTTCCAATTTTGTTTCATAACTCGATTCAGCAATTACATACATTGATTCTTCCGAAATTCGGGCCGCCCGCCTCCCGAGAGCCTGCGGACGCGCCTGCGTCGTCCGTCGGGCGGAACCCCGTTCCGGCAAAGATAGTCATTTCCTCCGGAATCCGGCGCCGCGGAACGCCGGACCGCTACGAGCGATCGGCTTTGCCGGCGGGTTCGCGGCTCCGACCGCAGGTGCGGACGCCGCCCGACGCCCCCTCACCGCCGGACTTCGTTGCGGCAGAACCAGAACACGGAGGGCGGCGAACCGGACGCTGCGGAATCCGTCCGCACCGAAACCGAAGACCGCACCAGTCGGAGGGCCGGACCTCCGCCCCCCCTCATCCGCCGAAGCCGCCCCGGCCGGAGAGGGGCCGCACACGCACCCGTCGCCGCACACGCAAACGGAACGAACATCCGTCCGAACCGTCCACGATTAAAAACCGTCCCGCAGCGGAGATTCCCGATTTTCTTCGTAACTTTGCCGTTAAGAACAATCATCAAAGACCGCATACCTATGAAAACCACCTATCTGGGACTGGAGCTCCGAAGTCCGGTGATCGTAAGCAGTTCGCCCTACACCTCCACCGCCCAGACCATCGAACAATGCGCCCGACACGGCGCGGGCGCCGCGGTGCTGAAATCCATCTTCGAGGAGCAGATCATCCATCAGGCCGCAGCGCTGGAACAACACTCCGACTCGGCCTACGGCGATGCGGGGCTCTACTTGGAACGCTATCTGGGCGACGACTACAAGGCCCGCTTCCTGCAGCTGATCGGCGAGGCCCGCGCAGCGACGGACCTTCCGCTCATAGCCAGCATCAACTGCGTGGCCACGGGCGACGCATGGATCGAGTATGCGGAAGCGATGGCCGAGGCCGGCGCCGCGGCTCTCGAACTGAACATTTTCTTCCAGCCGACGGACATTCTCGAAGAGTCCCGGGAGATCGAACGCCGCTACGCCGAAATCGTCGGCAAGGTGGCCTCGGCCGTGCGGGTTCCCGTCTCCGTGAAACTCCCGATGCGTCTGACGAACGTCTGCAATCTGGGCAACCGTCTGCTGGGCTGCGGAGCCCGGGGAGCCGTGCTCTACAACCGCTTCTTCGAACCGGACGTGGACATCGAGAGGATCGCCTTCGCCGAAGGGTCGCCTTACAGCGAGCCTTCCGAACTGCGCAATCTGCTGCGCACGGCGGCCATCTTCACCTCCGTGCTCCCGCAACTGGACCTCTCGGTCTCGACGGGCGTGCACGACGGAGCGGCGGTAGTCAAGGCACTGCTGTGCGGCGCACGCACGGCACAGGTCTGCACGGCCATCCACAACGAAGGTTTCGGAATCATACGGCACATGAACGAATTCGTGGACCGCTGGGCCGAAAGCCACGGCTTCGAATCGCTCGAAGAGTTCCGCGGACGGCTCAATTTCCGGGACGATCCCTCGCCGGTCTATCAGCGCGTACAGTACATGCGCTATTTCCCATCATCCGAAGAATAAACGAAATATGGAAAACAGAATCACGACCCTATTCGGCATCCGCCATCCGATCGTGGCGGGCGGCATGATCTGGTGCAGCGGCTGGCGTCTCGCGGCCGCCGTGAGCGAAGCGGGCGGATTGGGGCTGATCGGCTCGGGTTCGATGACGCCCGACCTGCTGCGCGAGCACATCCGCCGCTGCCGCGCCGCCACGACGCGACCGTTCGGCGTGAACGTGCCGCTCATGTACCGCTACGCGGAACCCATCCTGCACACGGTCATGGAGGAGCGCGTACCCGTGGTCTTCACCTCGGCCGGAAGCCCGAAGACATGGACCGCACGGCTCCACGAAGCCGGCTGCCGCGTCGCACACGTCGTGTCGAGCACGCTGTTCGCCCGCAAGTGCGAAGAGGCGGGCGTGGACGCCGTGGTCGCCGAAGGATTCGAGGCCGGGGGCCACAACGGACGCGAGGAGACCACAACGATGGTGCTCGTGCCGCAGGTCCGGCAGGCGGTGTCGATTCCGCTGATCGCCGCCGGAGGCATCGCCACCGGCAGCGGCATGCTCGCAGCCATGGCGCTCGGCGCCGAAGGGGTCCAGATGGGGACCCGCTTCGCCCTGTCCGAGGAGAGCTCGGCCAGCGAAGCCTTCAAGCGGCTCTGCACCGGCCTCAGCGAAGGAGGCACCATGCTGGCACTGAAGAAACTGAGCCCGACACGGCTCGTCAAAAACGGATTCTACCGGACGGTCGAGGAGGCCGAAAGCCGCGGTGCGACGGCCGAAGAGCTGCTGGCGCTCATCGGCTCGGGACGCACGCGCAAGGGTATCTTCGAAGGCGACACGGAGGACGGCGAACTCGAAATCGGACAAATCGCCTCGCTCATCCGCGACCTGCCGCCCGCCGGCGAGATCGTCCGGCGGATCGTCGACGAATACGACGCAGCGGCGAAGCGGATCGGGAGCCGCTGACACCCCGCGGCATACGGCGGAAAGAGACGCGGCGGAACGGCGTCCGGGAATGCCCGACGGGCGGCCTCCGCCCCCCTCGCGGGAAACGCGGTATGCCGGACCGCATGGCGGCGACATCCGGCTACGGACAGCGTGCAGCCGGGAATGTCCGACGGGCGATCTCCCGGCCGTAACGGTCCCGCTGCGCGGAAAACACGGGCATCGGTCCGCATGGCGGCGACATCCGTCGAGAACGAAAAAAGCATAGAAGCATACCGGGGGACACCGCAGACAGGGCGGTCTCGCGCGTCGGGGCAATCCGCCTTCGCCCCGGGTCGGAGCCGGGGGGGGGCACCCGTCTCCGCCGGACAGAACGCCGCAACGCGGCATCCCGGGAAGCGACGTTCCGGTCCGGAGCCGGGAGGGAGAGGGGGGGGGCGAATCCGAGACCGGTTACACCCGGTCCTTACAGATCGCGCCGTCTTTCATGATGAGCGCGAAATTGCGTTCGGGGTCCTCCAGCAAGGAGAGGTCTTGCAGGACATTCCCTTCGACGAGCAGCAGATCGGCCAACGCACCCTCCTCGACGACGCCCAACCGGCCCGGGTAGGGATTGCGTGCTCCGGACATCGCCAGCAGGCTCGCATTGACCGAAGTAACCATCCGGAGAATCTCCGGATTCGCAAACCACTTTTGCAGCTTCACGATACCGTGGTTCTGGTATTTCGTATGGGCCGGATCGAACAGCAGATCCGTTCCCCACGCAAGTTTCACCCCGTATTGCTTCGCCAGACGATACGTGCGGTCGGTGCCCTCCGTGATCCGGATGTGTTTGGCCTCCTGCACGGGCGACGGATAGGAGTTGTCCTCCGCCGAGAAGGGCTGCATGCAGAGCCACGCACCGCTTCGGGCCAGCAGCTCCATCGTCGGTTCGTCGATCAGATGACCGTGTTCGATGCTGCGCACTCCGGCTTTCAGCGCGCGGGCGATCCCGCGCGGATTGTAGACATGCACCATCACATAGGTCCCCCAATCTTCGGCGGCCCGGACGGCGGTCCGGATCTCCTCCTCGAAAAATTCGGTTACGTCCAGCGGATCGTAGAGCGATGCCGCGCCGCCGCCCGCCATCAGCTTGATCTGGGAGGCTCCCTGACGCAGATTCTCGCGCACGGCCGCCGCGACCGCATCGGGTCCGTCGGCGATCCGCGAGGCTCCGAGCTGCTCGATGTGCGTCATCTCGCAGCCGCAGCCGCCGTGGGCATGTTCGTAGATCATCCTGAAATCCCCGTGTCCCGAGGTCTGGGAGATCATCGCCCCGCTGGGATAGATCCGAGGCCCGTCCAGCACGCCGTCGTCGATCGCCTTCTTCAGTCCGAAGACGGGTCCGCCCGCGTCGCGGACGGTCGTAAATCCGCGCATGAGCGTGGCACGGGCCTCGCGGCCCGCCACCAGATGCGTGTAGGAGGGTTCGCCTGCCAGCAGATCCATCATCGTATTGCAGCACAGGTAAGCGTGCCAATGAGCGTCGATGAGGCCGGGCATCAGAAAACGCCCCTTTCCGTCGATGCGCCGCACGGCCTCGCCCGATGCGGTTTCGGAGGTCGTGCGGGCGATCTTTTCGATCCGGTTGTTCCGGACGAGCACGCTGCCTGCGAAGGTCCGTGCGTTCGTGCCGTCGAAAATTTCGACGTCGTCGATTAGAATGACCGAGTCCATATGATTCCTTTTCGAAAGTTACAGCATCGCATCCAGATGGAACAGTTTCGCAACCCCCGCAACCACGATCTGCATGCCCACGCAAAAAGTGAAAAATGCGACCATCTTGTTGATGACGATCGTCCCGTTGCTGCCCAGCTTCTGCATGATCCGGTGGCCCTGCGAAAGAAAAAGATAGAGTATGAGGCACATCAGGACGATGACGACGGCGATCACGAGGTAGTTGACGGCGCTCCGCACCCAGTCGTCTTTCGTGCTGGCCGAAGCCATCAGCGTCAGGATGACCGACACGCTGCCCGGACCGATGCTGATGGGAAAGGTGATCGGATAGAAAATCTGCGACTCGATCGCTTCGAGGTCGATCGGCTCCGCGCTCCTGTTCGCCGGCCGGCGGACGACGGACGAATCGGAGTCGCCGAGCCACGACAGCGCCGTACGGCAGATCAGCAGACCGCCGCCAAGCTGCACGACCGGAAGCGACAGATCGAACAGCAGCAGCACGAAGTGTCCGATCGCCAGACTGCCCAATCCGACGCACAGATAATCGATCAGAATCCTCCGGATGATGGTTTTGCGGTTCGTGGAGTCGAGCCCCGACAGAAAACCGTTCACGATGAAGCCCGCTCCCACGGGATTCGCCACGGGAAACAGCGCCATGAAGGCGGATATGAACATGAAAGCGAAACCTTCTTTTAACATCTTGCTCCGAGTCGTGTTGAGAGTCGTGCGCCACCCCTCCGGCATCGCGGCGCAGGCGTATCGGTCCGGCGCTCGACACGCATCGGACGGCAGCCCGATGCTTCGAAGCAGTTCCAGCAAGAATGGTGCAAGGCTTTGCCGGTCGCATGCGCGATGTCCGGCGAACGGACCGGCCGGTCCGTTCGGAACCGCCGCATCTCCCGGAAACAGAAAGCGTGCCGCCGCGTCGTACACATGCAATCACCCGGGGCAGCGCTTGCGCGGCCGCTCTCCGGCGGATCGCCGAGCATCCGTGCGGGCGGACAAACCGCGAAATCCCCACGACATCGGATCGGCAGGCGGCCGCCTCAGGGTTTTCGCCCGTCGAGCCGGAGCAACCGGCACCGGAAGGCGCACACCCGCTCCCGGCCGGCCGTGCGCCGAAAAACCTCGCGGCGCGGCTCTTCCCGCTCCCGACGGAGCACAAGCCGGCCGCGGGAGTGCCGGAGGCAACGGCGCCCCCCCGAAACCCTGCGAGGGCCAATCCCCACCGCCGGCCGACAAACCGCAAATACGGTCCGAACCCGGACCCGAAGCTCCGCCGCGGAGCAAAAAAACTTCGATAAGAATGTCCGCCCCATCCGCAGGTCTACGCCCTCGCACCGTCCCCGGCCCTGCGCGTCTTCCGTCCGTACTGTCCCGACGCATGCCGCGGCGATACGCTGCATCCGCGTCGTCGCCCCATCGGGAAAGGGCACAAAGCAGCGGCTCCGCGACAAGCCGCCCCTCCTCTCGGGAAGCGCATATTCGGAAAAGATTCCGAGAAAGAGAGGCAGGGGGGGGGATAAAAAGAGGCTGTCCAAAACGCATCAGACAGCCTCTTTCGGAAAGCGGGTTCCGCTCATTTCTTCGCGGTCCGACGTCTTTTCTTCAGCCACAGATAGTAACCCGTGAGCGGGAGCGTACCGCCGATCAGTGCGCTCAGGAAATAGAGTATCTTGGTCGTCATCCCGCCCCATGATCCGGTGTGGAAGGCATAGAACCACCCCCGCAAGCTCTGCGAGCGGGGTGCATCCCGATAGCGGTCGACTCCCTCGATGCGGCCGTCGCGCGGATCGAACCGCGCCGTATCCGTGCGACGCATCGACGTGTGCGGATCGGGAACGATCCGAGCGTTGCGCTCGTTCAGCGTGATGGTCTTGTAGACGGGATACCGCATCTTCAATTCGTCCAGCACGCCGTCCCACACGGCATAGTCGAACGGCTCTGCGGCCGTTTCCACCCCCCGGCCGCCTTCTCCGCCGCGTGCCGGACGCACGCTATTCCCCTTGGCCGGCTGGGAGGAGGCCGCAGTCTGCTGCGCGCCGCCGCCGAAGAGCGAATAGGCGGCCTCACGATACCATCCGAACGACCACGTGAGTCCGGTCAGAGCCATCGCCAACAGGAAAAGTGCGGCATAGAAGCCCAGCACCGTATGGCTGTCGTACCAGAACCGGCGCCAGCCGTTCGTGCACGACACCTTCAACCGTTGTTTCAGCGCCTTGCGGGTCCGGGGCACCCAGATCGCCAGACCGCTCACGAGAATCACGACCAGCAGGAGCGTCGTAACGCCCACCACGCCCTTGCCGATCGACGGCTGTCCCTTTGCCGCCGGAGCGTCCATCAGCCAGCGGTGGAGTTTGCGCGTCGTCTGGAAAAAACCGTACTTTTTCGTCCATCCGTTCACCTCGCCGGTGTAGGGATTCACGCTCAATGTCCGGCGGGCCGCCCCCTCGAAACCCGCCATGCAGGCTTCACGCGGATCGCCCGACAGTTGCAGGGACGAGAGCTTCAGCGTATCGGGCATCTGTTCCCGGATGCGCGCCGCCAACTGCGAGGGCGCCAGCGGCTGCACGCCCTCGGGCGGCGCGACCCGGTAGAGCTGCGGATCGAGCGCCCGCGTGATCTCCTGTTCGAAAACAAGTGTGGCTCCGCTCAGGCAGATGACCGAGACCAAAATGCCGAGCGGAACGGAGAGCCACAAATGAATTTTCGCAAAAAATTTTCTCATCGTCTTTTAGCGCTGTACGGAGAGCTTGCCGGCCGTACTGACGGCGTCGGCCTCGACCGTGAGCCCTTTCGTCGCCCGTCCGGTTTTCACGTCGATCTTGTAGAACGCGGGACGGTCGCCGCCCGTTACCGTAACGGCGATGTAAGCGCAGCCGTTTTCGCCGTAAGGCTCGCCGCCGAATCCGGCCAGATCGTCGGGGAAGCCCGTAACGGGAGTAATCGTTCGATCCTCGGCCTTGAAGATCGCCAGTTCGTCGGTAGCGGCGCTCGTACCGCTCATCATCCCCTCGACACCGTCGGAATAGAGCTGAAGCAGGAAATAGTCCTCCGTTATGTGCCAGCAACGGTAGATCGGATGCCGCGTGCCGATCTCTTCGAAGTTCACATAGTATGAGGGATCGAACGTCGTCTCGCCCTTCTTGATGCGCACCACGCCCGAGGGCAGCTTGCCCGTAACCTTTTTCAGCTCGTCGGACGAAGTGAACGTGCGTCCGTATCCCGGCGAGAAGACATAGAGGTCGCCGTTGTCGGCCGCCCAGATGGTCTGGTAGTACTGCGAGCGCATACGGCCGCTGGCGAACCCGATCTTGTCCGTCTCGGCGATGACGGGCGTCTCCTCGAAATTGTCGCCGCTGTAAATGGCGATATAAGCCTTGTCGGGATACTGCGTCGAGGGAATGACGCCGGACGTATAGGAGCCGCTGCCCGATCCGCCGTCCTTGGTCGTTATCAACTCCGGATCGGTTACCTTGTCCGGCCACTTCTTGATGCCGTAGCGGCTCATACCCATCGGCACGACCGAGGTGTAGAGTTTGCCGTTGGCCTCGACGATCCCCGCGAAGGTTACCTTCTCGCCGTTGCCGAGGAAATTCTCGGCCAGCACGGCGCTCTCGGACTGCGATCCGGTCGTGGCGTCGAGGTAGTTGAACAGAAGGGCCTGCGCCACGTCGTCGCCGTCCTTTTCGGTCGAGTCGCCCGTGGAGGCCGTAATCACGTAGTCGCCCCACGTACCGTACGTGGTGATGCGGTTGTACTCGTAGGTGTACTTCTTCGTCGGCTGGCCGGCTTCGTTCAGGTAGTAGGAAGCTCCCGTTCCGGCACCGCCCTTGTTATAGACCAACGCGAAGACGTACTTGTCGTCCTTGAACACCCAGTAGGTCCCCTCGATCACCTCCGTGCCCTGTCCCACGGTGCTCACGCTGCCTTCGTCGAGCGACGGAGCCACGACCAGATAGCTGGCGTCGTCCACCGTGGCCGCGATGACATAAGCCTCGTCCGTATCGGCCGGCACCGGAGGTTCGTTTCCACCGCCATTGCCATTGCCGTCATCGTCCGTGCATGAGGTCAGACAACTGCCGCCGAGGCAGAATCCGATGGCCAAAGCCCACATAAAATACTTTTTCATAGATATTCGTTTTTTATTTGATAGTGTTTCAATTCCCGAAGTGCACCCGGACTTTGAAGTAGAAGGCCCGTCCGGCTTTCTGAAGGCTGAAGTTGTCGTACAACCGGGCGTCGGTGAGGTTGCGGCACTCCACGGAAAGGTTGTAGCGCCCGTGCATCAGACTGTACGACACAGAGACGTTGTGCGAGAACTGATCGGGCACGTAGGCTTTGGAACTCTTGTCGCCGATGTTCTCCCATTTGAGCGGGAACTCATGCTGCCAGAAACTATCGTAGGTGATCGTCAGCGTGTTTCCCTTGGCGAACAGGTCGTGCCAGAAGAAGCTGGCGTCGACGTTGGCGAACCGGTAGGGAGTGTTCGGCAGACGGACCTTGTAGTGCATGCTCGCCTGCTGCGAATTTCCCGTCCAGTTCTTCTCCCAGTCGCGCGTGTCGATGCTGTTGTAGGTTCCCCCGACATTGAACCACCGCGCGAAGGCATAGCGCAGCGAGATGTTGTAGCCTTTGGTCTTCACATGTCCGTGGTTCTCGTAGATGCCGTACTGCGTGCTTCCGTGTTTTCCCAGACTGCGCTTGATGTAGTCCTTCGTATTGCGGTAGATCAGGCTGCCGTCGACGTAGATGTTGTGCCGGCCCAACAAAACGCTGTAGCTGAGATTGAAGTTGAAATTGTCGCTCTTCTCGGGTTTCAGATCGGTCTTGCCGGCTTCGAGGTCTTCGTCGCCGAACAGCTCGTCGGTGGTGGGCAGACGATAGGCTTTCTCGTAGGAGAGCTTCGCCTGCAGCTCCTTCAGGATATGGTAGGTTCCGGCGACTCCGTACCCCCACGAACTGACCCGCTTGTCGAGGTTGATGTAGTTGCCCACGCCGTCGGCGCTCTGCGATACGGGGCCTTCGTTATACTGGTTGTAGTATTTGACGAATGCCGATGCGTTCCATTTCTCCGAAGGCATCAGACGGTAGGAGAGGCCGCTGATGTTTTTGCGCGTGATCTTCGGGATGTCGAAATCCGTCAGCACGGAGGATGTGCCCACGTAGGATCGGCTCGTGCGGCGGAAATTGCTGAAGATGTGGTTGAAAGTCAGGAAGTGCATCCGACCGATGCGGTAGTTCAGATTCAGCGTGGCATTCCAGTTCGTATTTTTCGACTCGCTGTTCTGATAGGACTGCTCGCCGCGGCTGTCCGTCGGATAATACTGTCCGTACCAGTTGTAGGCACGGGCCGCCGTGTCGATGTTGCGGGTGATGTTGTGGTTGTAATTGGCCGTTATCGTCAGGTCGAGGCGCTTGACGAGGAAATTGCGCTTTTGATACTCCAGCGACGGCATGAAAGAGTGTCCCTTGCGGTGTTTCTCTCCGAAGACGATCTCCTGATAAACGCCCGTCTGGATCTCCTTGTAGAAATTGGAATACGAAAAGCCCAGCACCAGCCGGTCGGCCCACTTCTTGCCCACGAAGCCGACCTTGCCCATCACGACCTCGTTGTGGAACGCATCGTTGAATCGGCGGACGCGCTTCACGTCGTTCTCGTCCACCGGGAATTTGTGCACCGATCCGTCCTCCCCGATCTCGAACTCCCGCACCCAGTTGTCGATGTGATAGTCGTTGTCCGAATAGTTCTGGAAAGCGTTGATTTCGTACATGAAGCCGCTCTTGAAAGTCTGCCCGAAATCGACGTAGGAGCGGTGCGTATTGAACGATCCGTAGGAGTAGGAGGCATCGGCGAACCAGCTGCGGCGGTTTTTGTTCGTAACGATATTCACCACGCCTCCGATGGCGTCGGTCCCGAACTCCACGGGAACCACGCCCTTGTAGACCTCGATGCGTTCGGCGAAATTGACCGGTATGTTGTTCAGGTCGAAAGCCGTACCTGCCCCCTCCTGCGGCACTCCGTCAATGAAGACTTTGACATGTTTCCCGCTGAATCCGTCCAGCATCAACTGCATGTCGGAACCCACGCCGCCCGATTCGCGAAGCTTCATGCCCGGCAGCTGCGAAAGCGCGTCGCTCAGGTTCTTGGTCGAATTTTGCAACTCCCGGGTGTCCAAAGCCACGGCATTGAAAGGCGATCGGCGGATGCGGCTCACGCCGCTGCCCGTTACGACGACCTCCTCCACTTCCGTAACCGAAGGCTGCAGGACGATCGTGCGGCGGTGGGGGGGGTGGAGCGCGACTTGTGTCCGACAACGACGTCCGTCTGGCTGGGCTCGAAGCCCACGGCTGAAACGATCAGTTCGTAGGCACCGGCCGGAGCGTGCAGACGGAAGAATCCCTTGTCGTCGGTCGTGCATCCGTAATGGGTACCTTTCAGATAGACGGTAGCCGAATGGACGGCGGAACTGTCCGCGGATACGACCCGCCCGGCGAGAGCGGGCAGCGGCCGATGTCCTCGATGTTCGCGGGCGGGATGCTGAGCCGCAGCCGGAAAGTTCCAGCTCAACGCCAGCGCCAAGATGAAAATCCGGAAAAGAGTCCGTTTGAACACGTCGTTTGCAACAAAAGCCATATCAGATCGATTTCCTCATTTTGGGGCTACAAAGATCGGCGATTCCGGGAGACACGGCAATCCCCATTTTTCGGTATTTTACACACGACTCGCCACCCAATCAGGTAGATATCCCTTGAAAGACGAAGATGCCCGACCGCCCGCCGGAGAATCCCGCTCAACCGGAGCACATCCGGCGTCCGGGCAGCGCCAGCAGCATTTTCCAGCCGAAGGCCATGCCCTCGAAGAGCGGACGATCCGTCAGGCGGCCGTCGCTCCGACGGCGGGAAGGATGCCGAAGGCCGCGTCCGAAACAGACGGCCTACCATCCTCCCGAGGCCAGACGGGAAGCGCCCTGTCCGCCCCCCCCGCATTCCCGCCCGGCGGCGAAGAAACGGCGCACCGAAAAGATCGTCGGTTACGCAGAAGCACCGTACGTCCCTGCCGGCGGACGAACTGCGCATAGCTCGGGACATCGGATCGGCGGGCGATCGCCTGCCGGTGCTCGCCCGCCACGCGGCAGAGAGGCTTCCGCCCCGACGGCGATCCCGAATACCGTCTTCGGGGCGACACGAGACGACCGACGGGCCGGGTTCTGCACAATCCGGAAATATCGCCATTTTTATACTCCGGAATCGGCTTTGTTCCGTTCAGATCGCGGCGCGGTGCGGCATCGGAGAGGTCGTATCTCCGGAAGAGGCTCTCTCGGGAAAGAGTACCGGTACGCCGGCCATTGCCGCCCGACTGCCCCGTACATCGGCCCGGCACCGACACGTCTCAACGTGCCGGCCTCCGGAGGGGGGGGGGACTTCCGAAGCCGGCCGCATCGGACCGGACGACAATTCCGCCGGTTCGCCCCCGGCCGACCGTCCTGTACCGCACTCGCAGGCGGAGCAGACACTTCTGTCGGCGAGCGTCAACTTCCGCAACACAACGGACGTTCCATCCGTCTTATCGCCGAACACGGACTTTCGACAACAGGCAAACGGCGCCCCCGTCCTTCGCCCCGAGCGAACGAAAGTCGTCGATCCGAGAAGAGGGCACTGCCCCACCCGACACGGTTTCGATCAGAAGCGGCGCACTCCCGCCGTCGTCTCCGTCCGCCCGGCGGTTCGGGCTCCGTTTCAAACAGAGCGGAAAAAACAAATCGAAGCCGCCCGGCTCCGTATCATCGACGGCTGTCGAGGTCCCGTCCGAGCACGCATACTCGGCCGCGTCCTGTAACCTCGAATGGCAAACAACGAAAACAAGGCAGGCCAACGAATCTTTTGCCGCCGCTTCCGGAGAACCTCTTATTCGGGGAAAATACGAAAACTGTAACGATTGAAAAGAGGCTGTCTGAAATTCGTCAGACAGCCTCTTTTCGATCGGGAAGTGGTACCACCAGAAAATGAGTTTCATTTCTAAATGGCTCTATATCTTCGTGTTAAAGAATCGCAACAATCGTAATCTCCCGCTATTGCTCCACCTAAATTCTGCACCATTTTGCAGTGTCTCGCAGAGTCAAGTTCCTACTTTTATGCAAAGGTAGTGAAATTATTTGAAACAGAAATG
>DSLFC04102__coassemble_1013_pt1 | contig 20353 bp, 20 predicted proteins | sample DSLFC04102__metabat2_high_PE_042 | metagenome-assembled genome bin DSLFC04102 | reverse complement strand
CGATATATTTTATGTGGCATCCGAAACGGGAGTTGTCCATGCTTATGAATATGATCAGTCGTATACGGGAAATTGGTATTATCACAAGCGGTATTGGCTGGAGTATCTTGCCGATAACCGGGTTCGTGTCAGTACGGACGACGAGCATAGCGCCTATTACGGTGCCGATTCGAATATCGATCTGCGTGTGGTGAGTTGTACGGATCGAGAAATTGTCTTGGATGGGCCGATCAAACCCTATATCTGGCAGAACTGGGATTTGACGCATGCATATGAAATGAGAGGACACATGTATCTGGGTATCCGCGTCTATTGGACCAAGATCGAGAACGGAGCCGAACTATTGGAGCCGTCGAATCCGCTCGACTGAGTTGCGAAGCGGACATTCGGGAGGACTGTCCCGCAAATTTCCTGCCCTTTCTTCTGGAATCGGTCCATTCGGAAAAAAGCTTGCATAACGATTCAGTTAAAAAGAGGTTGTCTGAAACTTATCGGACAGTCTCTTGTTTCGTCAGAATTTGTCCGGAATATTTGCTGTCCGGCCCATGCGTTTTTTGTGTCGAGACACAATTCCGACGAATCGAGCCCTCCCCGTTATGAATCCGATTCGTGTAAATATGTCGTCGTTTTAAGGGCGATGGCACTTTCGAGGCTGCAATCTGTCGGTTCGTGCGGCGATCCGGTCGGGCTCGTCCGCCCGACCGATCGAAAAGCGGATGGTTCGGCATGTCGCAGCGGATGCGGAATCGGAGCTCGTATGTGCCGGACGGAGCGTTTTCGGAAAGGCCTTCCGACTGGAAATTCCCTTGGATCGGTTGCCGGATCATGTTCGTTGCGTGGTCTGGAAGGAACGCGATCCTGTCGCTTGGCTGGGTGAACGGCTCTGCATGATGGAGCCGGAGGTGTTCGAACGGGCGTGTCCGAAAGCCGGGGGCAATCGAATCCGAATCCGAAACATCGGGCGGAAGTATCTGTGTGCCGGATGATGTTTTTTCCGTGTTGCCGCATTGCGCTTTGCCCATTGTTTCGTACCTTTGCGACCGTATGGAACAGACCGAAACAACTGCTGTCCGCCAGCCCTACGACGTGATCGTCGTGGGTGCCGGAGCCGCAGGTATGATGGCCGCCGGAACCGCCGCCCGCAACGGACGGCGGGTCCTGCTGCTCGAAAAAATGGAAAAGTCGGGCCGGAAGGTCCGCATCACCGGCAAAGGACGGTGCAATGTAACCAATGCCCGTCCTCCGGAGGATTTTGCGGCGCACGTGAGAGCCAACGCCTCGTTTTTCTCCCCGGCTTTCGCGGAGTTCGACAATAGGGCGACGATCCGGTTCTTCGAACGCATGGGGGTGAAACTCGACATCGAGCGCGGGGACCGCGTTTTCCCCAAGAGCGGCAAAGCTTGGGACATTGCCAATGCGCTGTTGGAGTTTTGCGTGGAGAACGGCGTGAAGATCGAATACAATACGCGCGTTACGGAGATCATGACGGTCGGCAGCCGCGTCTTCGGGGTGCGTTACCTCAACCGGCGCGGCTTCGTGCGCAAGGAGGAGTGCCCGCAGGTGATCGTCTGCACGGGCGGCGTCTCCTATCCGGCAACGGGATCGACGGGCGACGGCTATGCGTTCGCCGCCGATCTGGGGCATACGGTCGTGCCTGTGCGTCCGTCGCTGACGCCGCTCGTAACGTCGCACCCGCAAGCGAAATATATGGATAGAGTGTTGCTGCGCAACGTGCGTGCGACATTGGACATCGACGGCGAAACGGTGCGCGAAGAGTTCGGCGAACTGGGCTTTTCGGAACGGGGCATAGACGGTGCCGTGGCGCTGCGCATGAGCCGCGATGCGGTCGATGCGCTGATCGACGGACGCAGCGTGAAGCTGACGTTGGATCTGAAGCCTGCGCTCGCCGACGAGGTGCTGCGCGAGCGGATCCGGCGAGAGATCGCGGAGATGCAGCCGACGGAGTTCTTTGCCGAGCTGCTGCGCAAGCTGGTGCCGAAACCGCTGGTCATGCCTTTGGCGCAAGAGTTGGACATCCATTCGAAATGTTATATCGAGAAGATCGCGGACGGGCAGATCGAACGCCTCATCCGGGTGTTGAAAGGGTGGGTGTTTCCGGTTGCGGATTATGCGCCGTTCGAGTACGCCGTCGTTACGGCGGGCGGCGTGAGCTGCGACGAAGTGGATCCGCATACGATGGAATCTTTGAAAATCAGGGGGCTTTATTTCGCGGGCAAGGTGCTCGATCTCGATGCCGATACGGGCGGCTACAACCTTCAGATCGCTTTCTCGACAGGTCGTATGGCAGGGATGTTGAAGAGACGGAGATGACGTTGGGAGGTCGGTATATTCGGTTGCCGCACTTGTCGGCCCGGGTCGGGGAGCTTCGCAATCGGCTCTCGCGGGCGCGTTATTTCCGCGGACACGGCGTGCATTCGCCGTTCGTCTATTCGGTCGTCCGGCAGGTTTTCATGTCGCACAGACTGCTCTCTGCGGAGACTTCGCTGCGGGATGCGCTCGTTGCGGCAGGGGTTCCCGAGCGCCGGGCGATGGAGTTGCAGAACTTGATGACCCACTGCGAATACCGCACTTTCGCGATCGACGAGGCGTCGGCCGAGTTGTGCGTTGCTACGCGCACGCTGCCGAAGGCGGAGACGCTCCGGCTGGTGCGGACCGCCTGTGGGAGAGGCGCTACGATCGCCGTGATGGAACCTTATGCCGACCGCGACCGGGAACGGATGTGCGGAGCCATCGTGGCCGGACACGGCTCCACGACGGTCGATAATCGGGGCTATCTGTTGATATTCAACAATAAATACCTTCCGAAACAACATTTTAGAATATGAAAGTATATACCAGAACGGGCGATAATGGAACGACTTCGCTTGTCGGAGGCGAACGGGTGCGTAAGACGGACGAACGGGTCGAAGCCTATGGCACGGTGGACGAATTGATGGCTTTTACCGCCTTGTTGGGCGATTGTCTGCGCGAAGATCCGTCGCTTGCGGATCGGGTGGAAGAGCTGAACCGCATCCTGTCGCAGCTGATGACGGTCGCTGCTTCGCTTGCTACGGGCAAAGGGGGCGAAGACAAGGTCGTTCCGTTGGGCGAGGAGGCTGCCGGATGGCTCGAAAGCCGGATCGACGCGATGCAGGAGGCGCTGCCGCCGATCGCCAAATTCACCATTCCGGGCGGTCATCGGGCCGTTTCGATGTGTCATGTGTGCCGTACCGTCTGCCGGCGTGCCGAACGGGCTGCGCTGCGCGCCGACCATGCGTACGGAGCGGAGCCGTCGGCATTGGTCTATCTCAACAGGCTGTCGGATTATTTTTATCTGCTGGGGCGTACCTTGACGGAGTATTTCGCTGTGGAAGAGACGCTATGGATTCCCTGATGCGAAGAGGCCGTTACAGATGCATGATGTTTCATACTATTTTCTTGGTTTGTATCGTTTTTTTTATACTTTTGCAAGTCGGTATTGAGACAGGATACTCGCAAGCGATGTTGGCAAGCAAAATAAGGGACGTTTTTGTCAAGCCGAGTGCAATCCGGGCCTGCCCGGTGATTGCCTAAGCGGGAAACGACTGGGAAAATAGAACTTATAAATTTTACGACTATGTACTGGACACTTGAATTGGCATCCAAACTCGAAGACGCTCCATGGCCTGCGACGAAAGATGAGCTGATCGATTATGCTACACGTTCTGGGGCTCCGCTCGAAGTGCTTGAGAATTTGCAGGAAATCGAAGACGAGGGCGATATTTACGAGTCCATTGAAGATATTTGGCCCGACTATCCCTCGAAGGAGGATTTTTTCTTCAACGAGGAGGAGTATTAAAATGAATTTCGGCCCGAAAAGGCTCGAAATAATTATACGGAATGTTTTACGGCACGATCGAGAAAATCGTGCCGTAGTTTTTTTGCGTATATGGGGAAGATGCGACATCTCTCTTTCGGGATCTGCCGTGCAGGGTGATTGCTGTTTGGCGCAAGAGCGTCGTCGGGCGTCGGCCCGGGTAACGATAGCAGGCGCCAGCCGATTCAATTTGCCTCTCCGAGAATTGTCCGTTCGGAACGGTCCCGTTTAGCGGAACCGTTTCGCTGAACCGATGGCAGACGCGAACGCAGGTGCGAGCTCAGCCGAGGCGGGAAAGCGACTGCTCCAGAGCGAACGAATGAACGGGGCTGTCCGACAAGCTTTTTCAACCCTCAGAGAATTGCGTATTGGGAAAAGTTCCCGATGAGCAGTACGAATGAAAAAGGAGCTGTCTAACAAGTCTGATTCCAACGATTTCACCCCTGCCGGAATGAATTCCGACAGGGGTGATTTCCGATTTTCGGGACTTGTTGGACAGCCCCTTGTCGCATCGGCGAAGCTCGACAACTATTTCTCGGCTTTCACGAAGTCGCCGTTGCTGTCGAAGTAGAGGAACGTGCCGTCCGAGAGTTTGGCTTTATAGCCGTCGGCGGTCGTGGCGAGCATCATGATGTGCAGGTTGGGATACTTGGCACCTGCATAGGTTTTGATTTTCACGGGAATCGCCGTTGCGGGAACAGGACCGTTCTTCATGATGATTTCCGACCAGTTGCCGCTGCCGCCTTCGAACGAGATCTGGTTGCCGCTGTTGAAGAAGACGGTGTATTTGTCCCACGAAGCCTCGCGGTCCATTTCCACGTCTTTGACTTTCTCTTTCGGGAAATTTTTCTGGATGAACTCCTGCGAGCTCTTCGGAAGTTTACCGAAATCGACCTTTTGAGGCGCCGCGCTTACGGAAAATGCGGTAGCCGCACAAACCAGAAGAAGTAAGAACTTTTTCATAATTTTAATAAATTTGTTAAAATAAATGCACATGTGGCGTTGCAAAAGGTGTTCCAATTTCGATGCCGGGTCTTTCGAAAAAGAGGCTCGTAGGAGCGTATTTCCTCCGCCGGCTGCGATTCCCCGGCTCTTTTTCACCGGAAAAAGAGCTGCAGGACGCGCGAAGCGCGGCTTTCGGTCGGAGAAAAACGTGCGGCGCTTACGGTTGCGCGGCCGGCGTCAGGATCGTGGGGTCTCCGGCATCTTTGCGCAGAAAGTCGCTGCGGATGATTTCGCACTGCATTTTTGATCCGGGCGGAGGAGTGAAAAACTCCGCGATTTCTGCATCCGTCAGACGGGGATCGAGCCAGCGCTCTTCGTCTTCGTTACGCAGGATCAGCGGCATCCTGTAGCGGGAGTTGTGAATGCGGCGCATCGGCCCGGCGGCCGGAACCGTGAGGATGGAGTAGGTCGCCGCCGTTTCGTCCGTCGTTTCGTCGTGCCAGCAGTCGTAAATCCCCGCGAATGCGAAAATGGGACGGTCGCGGACGGTGATGTAGTACGGGATTTTCCGGTCCGCTTCGTGCCGCCAGTCGAAATAGCCCGATGCCGGAACGAGACAGCGTTTGCGGCGGATCGGTTCGCGGAAGGAGGGTTTGACGAAAACCGTTTCCGCACGGGCGTTGATCGTGCGGTTGCGGATCGCCAGCGCATCTTCGAGACCGCGGGTCCAGAAAGGGATCAGTCCCCAGCGGAAGAGGCCGATCTGTGCGTCGGCCGTAACGACGGGATATTCCGCATGGGAGAATGCCGACACGTGGTAGAGCGGGCGGAAGTCTCCGATCCGGTCGACGCTGCGGCCGAAGCGGCGGCCGAGCTGGACGGGGTCGGCGATCAGAGCGGTGTGGTAGCACATAAGTTATATAGAGTAGATTGAGAGTTGCGACGGTGCGGTTTCAGGTCGATTTGACCCGAATGATCTGCGCCCAGTCGGTCGTGAATTTGCGGGACAAGTGGTTGCGGTTCATTTTGAAGGGTTCGAAACCTTCGGCAGCCGTTGCGACCTTGTGGCGTCCGTAGACGGCGTTCAGCCGGTCCATCGCCGCCATCAGCCGGTCGTGCCGGGCGCGGTCGGCCGCATCGAACAGGTCGCGCTGCACGCCGCATTTGGGGCGTATGTCGGAGAGAATCACTCCCGCACGTTTGTAAACGAAGCCTTTGCGGCAGAGTTGTCGGAGCAGCTGCGCCGCGTAAGCCGTCAGTTCCAGCGTGCTGTCGGTCGGCACGGAGAGTTTGAGGAGCCGGCTCTCGTAGGACTGCGGCACCTCTTCCCGATGGCGGTTCGTGAGTAGAAATACGGCGATCTCGGCGCACAACCCGTGTTGCGCACGCAGTTTTTCGGCGCAGGCCGCCGCGTATTGGGCGATGCACCGATGCAGCTCCTCGTAATCGCCCGTGTCGCGGGCGAAGGTGCGCGTCGTGGCGATCTGTTTCTTGTCGACGGGCATCTGTTCGAATCCGATGCACGGCTCGCCCTTCAGTTCCCGCTGCATCCGGAGACCCACGACGCCCATTCGTTTGCGGATCCACTCCTGCGGCAACTGCGTGAAGTCCCAAGCCGTGCGGATGTTCCGCGTCTCAAGCAGGGCGGCCCACCGGCGGCCGATGCCCCAGACATCGCCGATCGGGAATTTGCGGAGGACCTTTTCGATCTGCTCGGGGCGGTGCATGAAGCAGCAGCCGCCGAGCTTGGGATAACGCTTGCAGAGTTTCGATGCGATCTTGGCCAGTGTTTTGGTCGGTGCGATGCCGAGACTGAGCGGAATGCCCGTGTGGCGTCGCACGGTGCGGACGATTTCGAGTCCCTGCTGGCGGAGGGTCTCTTCGTCGAATCCCGTGAAGTCGAGAAACGCTTCGTCGATGGAGTAGACCTCGGCGGGGGCGAAACGCCGGAGGAGGTTCATCACGCGGCGCGACATATCTCCGTACAGGACGAAGTTGGACGAGAAAACGGCCACGTCGTTTCTGCGGACGAGTTCTCTGATCCGGAAGTAGGGAACACCCATTGCGATGCCCAGCTCCTTGGCTTCGTTGGAGCGTGCTATGACGCAACCGTCGTTGTTCGAAAGCACGACGATGGGGCGTTCCGCGAGCGACGGATCGAACACCCGTTCGCACGATGCGTAAAAATTGTTGCAGTCCGCTAATCCGTACATCGGTTATTGTCTCTATGTTGTCTGTCGTCGTTCCGTGAGCGCCCGTTTCCGGTTCGGGCGGCCGTCCGCCTCCGGTCGGTGTGCGGGGCGGCCGTGTCCGCCGGCGGAATCGTTGCGGCCTGTCCGGCATCGGGCGACCGTGTTGAACGAACGCCGCTGCGGGGCGTTATCTTCCCGGATGAGGCTTCTCAGCCGCCATCCCGCCCCGATGCCGCACGGGTTTTTGCCGTCGGCAGCGTGTCTGCGCAGCTGCCGCGGTTGGGATTCGCATTGTCTTCCCGGATGAAGCTTCGCAGCCGCCATCCCGCCCCGATGCCGCACGGGTTTTTGCCGTCGGCAGCGTGTCTGCGCAGCTGCCGCGGTTGGGATTCGCATTGTCTTCCCGGATGAAGCTTCGCAGCTGCCATCTTGCCCCGGTGCCGCACGATCCGCCGTGCGCACAGCATCGAAGGGGCGCTGCCTTCGGCATCCCGGGACTATCGGAGGCCGTTTTCGGCTCGGGCCGTCGGGTTTCGACGTTTCCGGTCGCGTGCGCGGTTTCGCCCCTCTCTGGAGCTGGAGCGCGGCAGGCGGGATCGAGTGCGTCCGGACAGGACAGGCTCCGCTTCGGAAACGAAGCCTGCATCGTATGTTTGCTCCCCGCAAAACACGCGGTGATGCTGTGCGGCGCGGCAGGAGCGAATGCCGGTGCAGGACGTAAAGAGCGCACGTGTCGCCGCCGCATCTGCCGTCGTTTCCGTCGCTGCGGGCGCGGGGCGCGGGCCGTCAGACGCTTTTAAGGATCCATTTCACCACGCCCCAGACCGCGAATTCGCGGTCGGGCGAGACCTCGATGGTCCGGTATTTCGGATTGGCCGGCACGAGCAGAATCCGGTGCGGTTCGATCCGTACGCGCTTGAGCGTGAACTCTCCGTCGACGTATGCCACGGCCAGACAGCCGTCGTACGGCTCCACCGCCTTGTCCACCACCAGCAGATCGCCTTCGGCGATTCCCTCGCCTTGCATCGAATCCCCCTCCACACGGGCGAAAAAGGTCGCTTCGGGGTGCCGGACGACCAGCCGGTTCAGGTCCAGCGATCCTTCGAGAAAGTCGTCGGCCGGAGAGGGAAAGCCCGCATGCACGCCGCTTTCGGCCAGCGGAATTTCGAGCGGTCCGGCCGGTTCGGGCCGGTAGATTTTCAGTTTGTCGTCGGAAGCTTCCATACGCGCAGGTGTTTCCGCTCCGGAAGGCAAAAACCGTTCCTCCGTGCGCAGGAAAATCTTTGACGGGTGTGGCGAAAACTCCGGTCGGATGATCCGGCGGAAGCGTGCCGGTCCGGTCGGGACCGTTTTCGGGTGCTTACTCCCGGTCCGTTCGCCCGCGCCTCCGTGCGTCCGTTCCCGCCCTTTCAGCACGATCGTTTCCGCGCCTGTCCCCGTGCCTGACCGCAGACAAGACCGTGAAGGTTCCCGTCGGGCGCGGCGAAGACGAACGTGCGGCGGAGAAAGCCTGCGTTGCGCGGTTACTTTCGTGCGACGTAAAAGAGGTCGAAACACGTGTCCGAGACGGGGCCGATGCGATAGTCGTCCATCGTGATCGAGCGCGTGAGTTCGCCGTCGGCACGAAGCAGCCGCCGGCGGTTGAGGCGGTTCAGCAGATCGTAGGGCAGTTGCAGCAGTTTGCGCGGCAGCCGGTGCTGGAGGTCCAGCAGATCGAAGCGCGTGATGCGCTCGACGCTGCGGCGGTTCTTTTCGTAGTACTCCATCACCTTTTCGTTGCCGAAGACGCCGAGCGCTTCGACCCCGGCGAATTCGCATTCGAGCAGGTTGCGCAATTGTCCGGCGGTGTATTCGCGGACGTGCCACGGGTTGCGCGTGAGGGACATCGGGGCGTTGGGCGTGGTCAGGACGAATCGTCCGCCCGGACGCAGCACCCGCCGCACCTCGCGCACGAATTCGCGGTCGCGGCGGATGTGTTCGATCACTTGGAACGAGATCACGCAGTCGAAACTGTTCGACGCGAAGCAGAGCGGCGGTACCACAGCCTGCTGGAACACGACCCGTTCCATGTCCGCAAAGCCTCTTTCGGGCACGTGTTTGTCCACCGTAACGAAATGCGAGGCGCGGGGTGCGACGACTTCGACGCCGTATCCCGCGCCGGTTCCGATTTCGAGCACTTCGCCTTCGATGCGTTCGGCTGCGGCGTGATAGGCCAGCAACGAGCGTTGGAATACGAAGTTGTCCGAGGCGTCGCGCGAGACGCGCTCCGCCGTTGCGATCTTAGCCATTATCTGTCCGTGAGTTTGATTCCTTCGTCCGTGGCCTCCGCTTCGCCGCTTTTGAGCAGCATGCCGAGCGCCCGCTTGAATGCCTTTTTGCTCATCGCGGTACGTGCGGCGATCTCCTCCGGCGCGCTCCGGTCGCCCAGTGGGAGCGAGCCTCCGTTGTCGCGGAGCATCCGGCGCAGTACGTCGGCGGAGTCTTTGACCTGTGCATAGCCCTGCCGCTGGAGGCTCACGTCGATGCGGTTGTCCTCGGTGATGCGGCTCACGAATCCCGTGAGCCGGTCGCCGACGGCCACGGGTCGGAAGAGCTGGTTGCGGTAGAGCATCCCCCAGTGGCGGTTCCGGACGATTACGCGGTAGCCGATCGGGCTTTCCGACGCGACCAGCAGAGGAACCTCTTCGCGGGGTTTTACGGTGATCGTGTCGTTGTTGATGAAACTTTTGAGCCGCTGCGTCGCCACGCACCGGCCTGTGATGTCGTCTTCGTAGAGGTAGACGACGTAACTGTGGCCCGTGAAGACGCCGCCCTGCTGGTTGCGGTTGGGCAGAAAGAGGTCCTTGCCGTAGAGCCCCCAGTCGAGAAAGGCGCCGTGCGGGGTTTTGTCCACGACTTTCAGGAAGCCCGCTTCGCCCGCCCGGAGCAGCGGCGTCTCGGTCGTGGCCACCAGCCGGTCTTCCGAATCGTGGTAGACGAAGACCTCCTTGCGGTCGCCCGCCTTGTCGGCGAGCGAAGTGTAGCGGTTGGGGAGCAGCACTTCGGCTCCCTCCTCGTCGGCGAGGTAAAGACCGTATTCCGATACGCGCGTAACGGTGAGGGTCTGGGTATGTCCGGCTTTGAGCATGGCGGATGGGGGATTGGTTTCGTGTTTGCAAAAATACGATTTTTTCGGGGCTCCGCGGCGCATCGGAGGAAAAATTGCTATATTTGTTTCAAATTACGAAACCAAATGAAGCTGAACGTTGCAATTTGTCAGGTAGATATGGAGTGGGAGGAGATCGGACACAATCTCGCCCGCATCGAAAAAGTGGTGGCCGAGGCGGCGGCCGACGTGGTGGTGCTGCCCGAAATGTTCGCCACGGGATTCAAGCTGCGCCCCTCGGTGGTCGCCGAGCCGATGGACGGGGCCGTGGTTACGGCCATGCGCCGCTGGGCTGGAGAATATAACAAGGCCGTCGTCGGCAGCGTGGTGATCGAGGAGGAGGGGAAATACCGCAACCGCATGCTCTTCGTCGAGCCGTCGGGCAAGATGACCCAATACGACAAGCACCATCTGTTCCGCCCGGGCGGCGAGGCGCGCGACTACACTCCGGGCAACCGCCGCGTGGTGGTCGAATACAAGGGATTCCGTTTTCTGATGCTCGTATGCTACGACCTGCGGTTCCCTGTCTGGAGCCGCAATCGCGGCGACTACGACGCGATCATCTACTGTGCTTCGTGGGACAACAAACGACGCGATGCGTGGCGTACGCTGCTGCGCGCCCGCGCTATCGAGAATCAGTGCTACGTGATTGGCGTGAACCGCGTGGGGACCGATCCCGATGCGGTCTACATCGGCGATTCGATGGCCGTGGACTACATCGGCCGCACGTTGGCCGATGCCGAAAGCGGCGAATGGACGATGGTCGTAACGCTCGACCTCGAAGAGCAGCGCGCTTTCCGTCAGTCGTTCCCCGCATGGATGGACGCCGACGATTTCGAACTGAAGACGGCCGAATAGGGCGCGCAAACCGCAAATCGGGAGATATTTCGCTTCTTTATTGTTTCTCGTTCGGCAAACGAGTCGTATCTTTGCACGGATATTTCCGTGCGAAGATTTTTTTTCGCCGTCCAATAAAGGGAGCCGGCCGCACGTTATTGAATACGATGAAAGAGGAAAGCATCAAGATACTCGGCGCGAGGGTTCACAACCTGAAGAACGTAGACCTCGAAATTCCGCGTCGCAAACTCGTGGTAATCACCGGACTCAGCGGCTCGGGCAAATCGTCGCTGGCCTTCGACACGATCTATGCCGAGGGGCAGCGCCGCTACATGGAGACGCTCTCGGCCTACGCGCGTCAGTTCGTCGGGACGATGGAGCGCCCCGATGTGGACAAGATCACGGGACTGAGCCCCGTGGTGGCAATCGAGCAGAAGACCACCAACAAGAATCCCCGTTCGACGGTCGGGACCGTTACGGAGATCAACGACTTCCTGCGTCTGCTCTACGCGCGCGCGTCGCGTGCCTATTCGCCTGCCACGGGCGAGGAGATGGTGCATTACACGGACGAGCAGATCGCCGATCTGATCCTCCGGGATTTCGACGGTCGCAGGATCGCCCTGCTCGCTCCCGTGGTGAAGGGCCGCAAGGGGCACTACCGCGAACTGTTCGAACAGTTGGCCAAGAAGGGGTATATCTATGCCCGCATCGACGGCGAGATCCGCGAAATCGCGGCGGGCATGAAGCTCGACCGCTATAAGATCCACACGGTCGATCTGGTGGTCGACCGCCTCGGCGTATCGCCCGATGCCGCCGAACGGCTGATGAGCTCGTTGCAGGAGGCGATGCGGCAGGGCAAGGGGACGATGGCCGTCTACGACTACGGTACGGAGAAGCTGCGCTACTATTCGCGCAGCCTGATGTGCCCCACGACGGGCGCGGCGTTCGAAGACCCCGCGCCGCATACCTTCTCGTTCAACTCGCCCAAGGGGGCCTGTCCCCGTTGCAACGGATTGGGCGAGGAGGCGGTCTTCGACCGTTCGAAGATCATCCCCGATCCGAAGCGTTCGCTGCGCGAAGGGGCGGTCGAACCGCTCGGCAAATACCGCAACAACATGCTCTTCGCCATGCTCGAAACGCTCGGCCGGCGCTACGGTTTCACGATCGACGATCCCGTGGAAGCGATCTCCGACGAAGGGATGAACGCCATCCTCTACGGCGATTCCGAGCCGCTGACGATCGACATGACGGAGTATGCCTCGTCGGGCGGCAACCGCTTCGCGTCGTGGGAGGGCGTGGCCGAGTACATCTCGGCGACGGCCGAGGACGACGAATCGGCCCGCGGTCGCAAGTGGCGCGAGCAGTTCCTCGCCTACCGCAAGTGCAGCCTATGCGGAGGCAGCCGTCTGAAGCGGGAGGCTTTGCAGTTCCGCATCGGCGGGCGGAACATCGCCGAAGTCTCGAACCTCTCGATTGCCGAATTCGCCGAGTGGATGGGCGGCGTGGAGGCGCAGATGACTCCGAAGGAGCGGGCGATCGCACAGGAGGTGGTCAAGGAGATCCGCGAACGCACGCACTTCCTGCTGGAAGTGGGGCTGGGTTATCTGTCGTTGTCGCGTGCGTCGCGTTCGCTCTCGGGCGGCGAGAGCCAGCGCATCCGGCTGGCGACCCAGATCGGTTCGAAGCTGGTGAACGTGCTCTACATCCTCGACGAACCCTCCATCGGACTGCACCAGCGCGACAATCAGCGTTTGATCCGCAGCCTCGAAGGGCTGCGCGACGCAGGCAATTCGGTGATCGTGGTGGAGCACGACGAGGATATGATGCGTGCGGCCGACTGCATCGTGGATGTGGGACCCCGTGCGGGCCGCCGCGGGGGCCACATCGTCGCGGCGGGGACGTTCGACGACATCCTCGCCTCGGATTCGATCACGGCCGACTACCTGACGGGCCGGCGTCGGATCGAGGTGCCGGAGAAGCTGCGCAAGGGCACGGGGCGGAGCATCGTGATCCGCGGTGCGAAGGGCAACAATCTGAAAAACATAGATGCGGAGTTTCCGCTCGGGAAGCTGATCTGCGTTACGGGCGTGAGCGGTTCGGGCAAATCCACACTCGTGAACGAGACGCTGCGTCCGATCCTGAGCCGGGCGCTCTACCGCTCCTACGACCGGCCGCTCGAATACGATTCGGTCGAGGGGATCGGCGAGATCGACAAGCTCGTGGTGGTGGACCAGTCGCCCATCGGGCGCACGCCGCGCAGCAATCCCGCGACCTATTCGGACGTTTTCACCGACATCCGCAAGCTTTTCGAGAAGACGCCCGATGCGCAGATTCGCGGTTTCAAGGCGGGCCGCTTCTCGTTCAACGTGAAGGGCGGCCGCTGCGAAGAGTGCCGCGGAGCGGGCGTGCAGACCATCGAGATGAATTTTCTGCCCGACGTCTACGTTACGTGCAAGACGTGCGGCGGACACCGCTACAACCGCGAGACGCTCGAAGTGAAGTATAAGGGCAAGTCGATCGACGACGTGCTGAACATGACGGTCAACATGGCCGTGGAATTTTTCGAGAACGTACCGAACATCCACCAGAAATTGCGGGCCATTCAGGAGGTCGGACTGGGGTACCTCACTCTCGGTCAACCCTGTACGACCCTTTCGGGCGGCGAGAGCCAGCGCATCAAGCTCGCGGCGGAGCTGTCGAAACGCGACACGGGCCGCACGCTCTACATCCTCGACGAGCCCACGACGGGACTTCATTTCGAGGATATACGGCAACTGCTCGACGTGCTGAACAAACTGGTCGACCGCGGCAATACGGCCATCGTCATCGAGCACAACCTCGACGTGGTGAAGGTGGCCGACCACCTGATCGACATCGGACCCGAGGGGGGCGCCGCGGGCGGGCGGATCGTCGCAGCCGGAACCCCGCACGAGGTGGCGCGCTGTGCGGCGAGCTATACGGGGCAATTTCTGGCGCGTATGGGTATCTGATCCGTTCGGGCACCGTATTTGTACTCGTAGCGCAAAACCTTATGCGCTATGAGAAAGTTTATCGTTATTGCTTTGGGTGTGCTGCTTTGCGCGGGCGCCTACACCGTGATCGGACAGAAGAAGATGCTGTCGCCGAAGGAAGAGAAGCGCGAAGTGCGCGAAAAACGGCGTGCGGACCGCATCGCCGAATTCGAGAAACACGTCGATTCGATCGTGCTTTCGCGGAATTTCCAGTTCAATCCCCAGACCATGCAGCGCATGCCGGCCGGACCGATCCGTCAGCTGCTCAATCCGCAGTTCAACCTCGGCATCTGGGACGGAACGATGGATATTTGCCTGCCGTACATCAAAGGATACGTCTCCCCGTACTATGTAACCATCCTGAACTATACGATCGGCAACGTGCAGGGGTATACGACCGAACAGACCAACGAGGGCTGGATGGTAACCTTCTCCACGTCGCTCTTCACGGCGTCGACCTATACGTTCACGCTGGAAATCTTCACGCGCACGGGCGGCGCGACGCTGACGATCACCAACCCGTGGTATAATCCCGTGCAGTATTCGGGCACCATCACGCAACTTTATTAGGGGCCATGCGTGCGGGACGTTGCATACTGAACCTCGTATTGTGTCTGGGTACCGCTGCGGCGGCCGCCCAGACGCAGCAGGTTACGATCGAGGCCGGCGACAGCATCCCTCTGACCACCGTCGTCCCCGTGCAGCAGACGCCCGTGCGGATCACCGAACGGACGACCGTCTACGACGAAAGCGAACGGGGCATGAACCGGGCCGAACGCCGTGCCTACAAAGCCCGGCTTTTCGCCCAGCGGATCGACTCGCTGATCCAGAGCCGCAACTACATGTTCTTCCCGAACAGCATGCAGGGTTTGCCGGGCGGCATGATCCGGAACATCTATGCCGAATATTTCTTTTTCGGCCTTTTCGTGGACCATGCCGAAGTGCACCTGCCCACGGAGCGGAGTTTCACGCAGCATTTGGGAATGCTCAACTTCGATTCGATGAATATCCGCAACTATCAGGCGTCGCATCTGCAATGGGGATGGAACGTTACGATGAATGTTTTCGACGGCGACGTGTGCTACACGGCCGATCTGGAGATTTCGACCATCACGGGCGAAGCCGTGCTCACGCTGCTCACGCCCACGGTAACGATGCGCTACGTCGGAGCCTTGTGGAACGGCCGCTGGGCGGGCGGGCCTCCGAGACGCTGACCCGGTGCGGGCGGGCCGCCGTGCCTGATGCGGGATCGCCGCGGCATCCGTTTCGAAGACGGCGGGCGGACGTGTCCGTCGCACGGTCGGCAGGCAGCTCCGACTGCGCCGTACGACGATACGTCGTGTCCCGGGAAGGTTATTCGGACCGGGGCGTATCCCTATGCGACGCCGCGGGGGCGGCTGCCCGCCTGCGGGGGTCCGCCCCGTATGAAGCGGCAAAGGAACTTCGCCGTTTGGCCTATTTTTTGTATATCAAGGCCACAGCCGAGGCAGAGACGCCCTCCTCGCGGCCTTCGAAGCCGAGGTGCTCTGTGGTCGTAGCTTTGACCGACACGCGGTCGACGCCTACACCCATTGCACCGGCCATCGCCGCGCGCATCGCTTCGATGTGCGGGCGCAGTTTCGGCTTCTGCATCGAGATCGTGCAATCGACATTGCCGATCTCGTATTTTTTTTGCCGCAGCAGCTCCGCGACCCTCCGCAAGAGGATTCGGGAGTCGATGCCGGCGAAATCGTCCGAGGTGTCGGGAAAGTGCAGTCCGATGTCGCCGAGGGCCGCAGCTCCCAGCAGTGCGTCGCACACGGCGTGGATCGCCGCGTCGCCGTCCGAGTGGGCGATACATCCTTTGGTATGGGGGATTTCGACACCCCCGAGCACGAGCCGCAGCCCCTCGCCGAGGGCGTGCACGTCGTAACCGTGTCCTATTCTGAAGTCCATGAGCGAAGTGTTTTCCGTCAAAGATACGAATAAGTCGGGCGCAAAAGCAAATTTATTCGCATTTTGCCGGGAAAGAGTGTCTGAGACGAAGCCAAAGATGCGAACCAAGTCGGGCGCACGAGCGAATCTGTTTGCGTTTGCCGGGCGGGGAGCGCCTGAGCCGGCGTCCGAAGATGCGCATTTTATTCCGTATCCGTTCCGTCCGAAGCGGAGGATTGCGGCGGCGGTAATAAAAACGGGCCGATCCCTTGTCCGTTCGGCGAAAATCGTTAATTTTGCAAATAGAACGCAAATACTTTCTATATATGTCTGCAATCGCATCTTTGGAACCCAAGACCGTGTGGGAGATTTTCGACGCCATCACGCAGGTTCCGCGCCCTTCGAAACGGGAGGGAAAAATCATCGATTTTCTGATCGCATTCGCCGAAAAACACGGGATCGAATACCGGAAAGACGCTACCGGCAACATCGTGATGCGCAAGCCCGCCACTCCGGGCTACGAGTCGCGTCCCGCGGTGATCCTTCAGGCTCACATGGACATGGTCTGCGAGAAGAATTCGGACGTGGAGTTCGATTTCGACGAAGACCCTATCCGCACCCGCATCGACGGGGAGTGGGTGAAGGCCGAGGGCACGACGCTCGGCGCCGACGACGGCATCGGCATGGCGGCGGCGCTCGCCGTGCTGGTCGATCCCGCGTCGGAGCACGGACCGGTCGAGGCGCTCTTCACGGTGGACGAGGAGACGGGGCTCACGGGTGCTTTCGGACTGGGCGAGGGAATGCTCGAAGGCAAATACCTCATCAACCTCGATTCGGAGGACGAGGGCGAGATCTTCATCGGATGCGCCGGCGGTGTCGACACCGTCGCCACGTTCCGCTATGCGACCGAAGAGGCGCCGAAGAACTATGCCTATTTCCGGCTCGGTGTTTCCGACCTCGTGGGCGGCCACTCGGGCGACGACATCGACAAGGGACGCGCCAATTCGAATAAGATCGCGGCCCGTCTGCTGTGGGAGGGCATGCAGAGTTTCGGGCTGAGGCTGAGTTGTTTCGACGGGGGCAATCTCCGCAATGCCATCCCGCGCGAGGCATATGCCGTCTTCGGCGTACGGGAGCATGCGAAGGACGAGTTCCTGAAGCGCTTCCGTCTGTTCGCGGAGGAGGTGAAGGCCGAATTCAAGTTTTCGGAGCCCAAGCTCGAACTGTCGCTCGTCGAACTGCCGTCGGTGGATACGGTCCTCGACGCCGCGTCGCAGCGCGCGCTGGTCTATGCTCTCGTGGGTGTGCCCAACGGCGTGATCGCCATGTCGCAGGCCATGCCCGGATTGGTGGAGACCTCGACCAACCTCGCGTCGGTGAAATTCGTCGGCGACGGGCGGATCGTCGTTACCTCGTCGCAGCGTTCGTCGGTCGAGAGCGCCAAGACCTATGTGATGCGGATGGTCGAATCGGTCTTCGCGCTGGCCGGCGCCGACGTCGTCCATTCGGACGGTTATCCGGGCTGGGCTCCCGATCCGCAGTCGAAACTGCTGGCGGTTACGAAGGAGTGCTACCGCGAGCGATTCGGTGTCGAGCCCAAGGTGCGGGCGATCCATGCCGGACTGGAGTGCGGCCTTTTCCTTGAGAAATATCCCGGTCTGGAGATGGTTTCGATCGGCCCTACGCTGCGCGGCGTCCATTCGCCCGACGAACGGCTGGAGATCGCCACGGTGCCGAAGTTCTGGAATCTGCTCTCCGATGTGCTGAAGCGAATCCGATGAATCCGCTTCGGGCTGTGTGTCTGACCGCGGGGATCATCGCCTCTCTCTCCGCGGCGGCACAGGAACCTGAAACCTATTATTATCCCTACGAGGCGGAGCCGGCAGAGCGCATTTCGATGCTGCTCACCGACTCCGTATTGTTTTACAGAGCCGTGCAGACGCCGGTCGACCTCTTCGGCGAAGCGACGGACTACGACCTGTCGTTCGTGCGATCGAAACGCCGCGGAGAGGAATACGCCGCGGAGCGGACCGAGGTGAACGGCGCGGAGGTGGGATGGCGCTATTTCGCCGCGCTGCGTGCGCTCGGAGCCGAGGAGCGGACCATGGCCGGATTGCAGATGTCCGACGGCCGTCTCGGAGGCCCGAACGGGCTCCGGTCGTTCCGCCTCGGCGACGGGGAGCTGCTGCCCGCGGGCCGTGCGGCTGCGGGGTTCACGGACCGCAACTATCTGTTCGCCGCAAAGGCCTCCTATGCCGGTGCATGGGGCCGCGGTTGGGATTATTCCGCTGCCGTGGATGCCCGCACGGGCCGCGACCTGCATGTGCGGGGCGTCTTCACGAATGCCTTGACCGCTTCGTTGCGGGCGACCAAACGGTTGGGCGAGGGACACAGGCTGTCGCTCGCGGCGATTTTGCCGCCGTCGATGCGTGGGCTCAGGTCGGGTTCGACCGAGGAGGCGTTCACGCTGACGGGCGACCGCCTCTACAATCCCGCGTGGGGTTATCAGGACGGCAAGGTGCGCAGTGCCCGCGTCAGGCGCGAATTCCTGCCATTCGCCGTCGCCTCCTATGCCGTGCCGCTTTCGGCCTCGACCGATCTCGAAACGACCGTCGGAGCGGTGGCGGGCGTGTCGAAATACAGCACGCTCGGATGGTACGACGCCCGCACGCCCCTACCCGACAACTACCGTTATCTGCCGAGCTATACGGGCGACCGCGAAACCGAGGAGGCATGGCGGTCGCGCGATCCGCGCTACACGCAGATCGATTGGGACGAGCTTTATGCCCAGAACCGCATGAAGGGCGGCGAGGCTGTCCACGCGCTCGAAGACCGGGTGGAGCGGATCTGCGACTTGCAGTTCGACGCGGTGTTCGCAACCCGTGTCGGCGAACGGCTGACGCTGCACTACGGAGCGGCCGTTCGCTGGAACCGCACCCGGAGCTACAAACAGATGCGCGATCTGCTCGGTGCCGCCTACCGGACGGATATAGACCAGTACCTCGTAGACGACGACACCTACGGCAACCTTCTGCAAAACGATCTGCGGCATCCGAACCGCCGAATCGGCGTGGGCGACCGTTTCGGATACGATTACGCGCTCACGACGCTCGATGCGGGGCTGCGCGTGCAGATCCAGTACCGCGCCGACCGCTTCCGCTGCGACGCCGGGACCGAAATCCGCGAAAGCTCGGTACGGCGCAGAGGCTATTTCGAAAAGGAGCTCTTCTCGGGCGGACGTTCCTACGGCTGTTCGGCCGCAATCCGTTTCACACCTTATCTTTTCAAGATTTCGGCGGGGTGGGCCTTCTCGCCGAAATCCTATGTCGGGGCCTCGGCGATGGCCGCCGCCGAACGACCCGATGCGGAGGCGCTGTTCCTCCAGCCGCAGTACAACAACCGCACGGCGGATCGCCCCCGTCTGCGCAGACGCTGGGCGGGAGAGTTGGTTTTCAACTACACGGACCGCACGTTCGACCTGCGGGCGGCTGCCTATGTGCAGCTCTCCCGCGACGGGATGGAGGCATGGCGCTATTACGACGATCTGGCCGGTCTCTTCTGCGATCTCTCCGCTTCGGGTATCGGAATGCGCGCTTACGGCATCGAGGCGGCGGCCGCCATTCGGCTCTCCTACCGCTGGCGGCTGTCGCTGGCCGCGGCAGTCGGGCGCTATGAGTACGACCGCGATCCGCGTCTGACGATCCTCGCCGATGCGGACAATGCGCCCGTGGAGGTCGGCGCCGTGAGCCACATGGGCGGCTGCCGGACGGGCAATGCGCCGCAGAGGTCGGCCCTGACCGAGATCGTCTATTTCGGACCGAAAGGGTGGGGCTTCCGCTGTACGGCAGCCTATGTCGGCGGCCGCTATGCCGAACCCGCGTTCCTGCGCCGCACGGAGCGCGTGGCGCGGCAGGCCGCCGCGACGGCCGAGGCGTTCGACCGTTTCACGGAGCAGGAGCGGCTCGCCGATGCCTTCGCGCTCGGCGCCTCGGCCTTCAAGACTTTTTATTTCGATGCATCGCGTCTCACGATTTCGCTCATGCTCCGCAATCTGCTCAACGACCGCGATCAGGTCTACGCCGCCTACGAATCGCTGCGCGTGCGGCGGATGCGCAGCGGCGACACCTACGCCTATGCGCCGTTCGAGACCCGCCGCACCTATGCCTATCCGCGGTCGTTCTACGTTTCGGTCTCGTATCGGTTCTGAATGTTTTGTGGTTTATCGTATAATATATTCGAAATAAGGTTTTTGTGTGTTTTTTGCAATATTTTTTTGCGGTGTAGAAGCGTGTTTGTTTATTTCTCATTGCCGTTATCGGTATTAACCTGCATGGATGTGATGAGCAATCAATTCCTATTAAATCTATGTCTCAGGACTATACGGCAAAGTTACCACAACATGATGCAGTTGTCTACGACGATATTCGATTCAGTTTGAATGATATTGCTCAAG
>DSLFC04102__coassemble_993_pt1 | contig 20781 bp, 18 predicted proteins | sample DSLFC04102__metabat2_high_PE_042 | metagenome-assembled genome bin DSLFC04102 | reverse complement strand
GCTTTCGCGAGCGCCGCTCCTGCTTTTGCTACCGATTCTCCGATCCATGATGTCGATTCCCAAGCCGTTGCGTCTTCTTTTTCGCATGGGAGTTCGCCGGCGTCTCTCGAAACCGATCCGAAGGTTCGTTACCGGCTGCTTCTGCGGGTGTTTCGGGCATATCGCCTGTGCCCGAAAACAGCTGCTCCGAGGATATCTATGCGCATATCGAACAAACGAACCCGATGTCGAACGTCTTGCCTGCGAGCCGATGACATTTCGAGGGCGCAATCCGAGTTCCGAGGCGAACGCGGATCCACTCCCGATCGAACGATCGGACGTGTGAATTTCCTGCGCGCTCCCCGTTTTTCCGTTATCGGGCGAATTTCCCGCGCATTCCGTTTTTCACGAAACGCCCTTTTGTTCTTCGCGGATGCACCCGCACTCCCCCCCCCTCCGGCCTTCCTACCGCCTCTTCCCGCTTCCGCCCTCCGCAGAAAACTCCGGCGCTTCCTTGCAGACCGTTCTGTCCCGCCGACGGCCGCGAGCGGAACGGCCGCCGCCGTCCTCCGGCTTCGCGGGCCGCAGCGATCATTCGAACCGTTCGAACGTGTCGTAAACGACCGTCTCGGCGAGCGCCTTGCGCGTCCGGTCGTAGCGGTCGGGCGAAGCGGGCGTACCGTCCGCGTAACCGACGAGCAGAATGTTCACGGGCGTCAGCCGCGCGGGCAGCATGAACTCCCGGCGCAGGCCGTCGGGATCGAACATGCAGACCCACAGCGAGCCCAATCCGAGCGAAGCGGCTTCGAGCATCATGTGGGCCGTAACGATCGTCGCGTCGATGTCGGCGATCTGTTTGCCGTCTGCGGGGCGTATCCATGCCTCCTCGGTGTCGGCACATACGACCAGAGCGAGCGGTGCGCCGCAGGTTCGGGCGCAGCGGGCGAGCTTTTCCATCCCGTCGGGCGTGCGTACGACCAGTATGCGTTGCGGCTGTCGGTTCGCTCCGGTGGGTGCTATGCGCCCCGCTTCGAGAATCGGGTCGAGCTTTTCCTGTTCGACCTCGTCGCTGCGATAGGCGCGGCAGGAGTAGCGTTTCTTGGCGAGTTCCAAAAAATCCATATGTTTGCGTTTTGATCGAATGTCTTTCGCAACGTCCGCCGCTGCCGTAGACTCTGCGGTCGGAAGGCCGCCCCCCCCCTCGCTCAAGAGCCCGGCGGCCGGAGCGGTTCGGGGGGGGGCAGCTGCGGGACGGACGTTTCCCGTGCACCTGCAAATCGGGTGCATTTCTCGGCCGCCGGAGCCGTTTTTCGAAGATTTGTCAGCCCCCGACTGACATTCTGTCAGTAAAAGCGGGCTGGCACATCGTTTGTTCGGTATGCGGGGACAGAAATCTAACTAAAAAACAATACAGTATGAAAAACGGAAAAATCGGCGTTACGACCGAAAACATTTTCCCCGTAATCAAGAAATTCCTCTATTCCGACCACGAGATTTTCCTGCGCGAGCTGATTTCCAACGCGGTGGATGCCACGCAGAAACTCCGCACGCTCTCCTCGACCGGCGAGTTCAAGGGCGAGCTGGGCGACCTGACGATCCGCGTCGAGGCCGACAGGGAGGCCCGGACGCTGACCGTTACCGACCGCGGCGTGGGCATGACGGCCGAGGAGGTCGACCGCTACATCAACCAGATCGCCTTCTCGGGCGCCGAGGAGTTCATGGAGAAATACAAGAATCAGTCGATCATCGGTCATTTCGGTCTCGGATTCTACTCGGCCTTCATGGTTTCGGACAAGGTGGAAATCCTCACCCGCTCGTTCCGCGAGGGCTCGAAGACGGTCCGCTGGAGCTGCACGGGCACGCCCGATTTCGAGATGGAGGAGACGGACGAGCCCCGCGACCGCGGCACGTCGGTCGTCCTGCACCTGTCGGAGGAGAGCCTCGAATTCGCCGACGAAGCGCGCGTGCGCGAGCTGCTGCGCAAGTACTGCCGGTTCCTGCCCGTGCCCATCGCCTGCGGCAAGGTCAAGGAGTGGAAGGACGGCAAGTACGTCGATACGGACAAGGACGAGATCGTCAACGACACCGAACCGCTGTGGACGCGCAAGCCGTCCGACATCACCGAGGAGCAGTACAAGGAGTTCTACCGCGAGCTCTACCCCGCCTCCGACGATCCCCTGTTCTACATCCATCTGAACATCGACTACCCGTTCCACCTGACGGGCATTCTCTACTTCCCGAAGATCCGGAACAACTTCGAGATTCAGAAGAACGAGATCCAGCTCTATTCGAATCAGGTCTTCGTAACGGATCAGGTGGAGGGCATCGTACCCGAATACCTCACGCTGCTCCACGGCGTGATCGACTCGCCGGACATCCCGCTGAACGTTTCGCGCAGCTACCTGCAGAGCGACGCCAACGTGAAGAAGATTTCGGGCTACATCACCCGCAAGGTGGCCGACCGCCTGCAGGAGCTCTTCGCGTCGATGCGCAAGGACTACGAGGAGAAGTGGGACGATCTGAAGATCTTCATCGAGTACGGCATCCTCACCGACGAGAAGTTCGCCGAGAAAGCCGAGAATTTCATGCTCTGGAAGAATACCGAGGGCAAATATTTCACGCCCAAGGAGTATGACGAAACGGTCGGCGGCAGCCAGACCGACAAGAACAAGACGGTGGTCTACCTCTATGCGGACGATCCCGTGGAGAAGGCTTCGTTCGTCGAGGCGGCCCGCAACAAGGGCTACGACGTGCTGGTGATGGACGGTCAGCTCGACAATCACTACATCGGCTGGTACGAGAGCAAACACAAGGATCGGCGCTTCGCCCGCGTGGACAGCGACGTGGTCGACAAGCTCATCCCGAAAGACGAGAGCCTCAAGATGTCGCTCACCGAATCGCAGCAGGAGCTGCTGCGCCCCGTGTTCGAGAGCCAGATGCCCAAGGACGACAAGATCCGCTACCAGATTTCGTTCGAACCGATGGCCGCTGACGCTGCGCCCGTCGTCATCACCCAGAACGAGTTCATGCGCCGCATGAAGGAGATGGCGGCGATGAGCGGCGGCGGCATGAGCCAGTTCTACGGTCAGATGCCCGACAACTTCACCATCGCGGTGAACGGCAACCACCCCATCGTGATCGACGTGCTGGCCGACGTGGAGAAGGAGTACGGCGACAAGCTGAAGTCTATCACCAAGAAGATCGACGCGGCCGTGGCCGAGGAGAAGCGTTTCGACGAGTTGGTGAAGGACAAGAAGGAGGAGGAGCTGACGCCCGAGGAGAAATCCGCCCGCGAGGAGCTTTCGAAAAAGATCCTCACGCTGCGCGACGAGCGCACGCAGCGCCTCACGGAGATCGGCAGCGGGAACCGGCTCGTCAAGCAGATCATCGACCTCGCGCTGCTGTCGAACGGCATGCTCAAAGGCAAGAACCTCACGGAGTTCATCCAGCGCTCCATCTCGCTGATCGAGAAGTAGCCGGTCCGTGGACGGGCGGGCGGAGGCTCGTACGCCCCGCGCCCATCCCAAGGGGGCGAGAACGTCCGACGGGTTTTTGGGCGCTCCGGCGTTACCGCCTGTCCGGAAAAGAGGCGGCAAGGGGCTGTCCGACAAGTTTTTCAACCCTCCGAGAATCGCGTATTCGGAAATGTTCCCGAATAGCAGTGCGAATGAAAGAGGGGCGTCTGAAACTTGTCGGCCAGCCCCCGTTTTTTTGCGCCCCTCCGCCGTACCATCAGACGCAAGGGGCGAAATGCGTCCGAAGCAGTACGAGAGGTGAACCGGCGAACGGATTTATATGCCGAGACTTATATGTCGCGGTTTTTCTAATCCGGGACGAGCCGAGGGGGGGCAGGCGAACGATTCGCGGCCGGTTCGGGGATTATTCGCACATCGTGCCCCGCTTGGACGGAGAGAGGCCCGAACCGAATATGCCGCTTCGGTCGACAGCCCCCCCTGAAAGAGCCTCTGAAATTATATTCGCAAAAACCAAAAGTTCATTTCGGAAAAACGAGATGCGTAAAAAAATCACACACGTGTTCCCGGTAATGATAAAAGAATCGACTTCTCGAAAGTCGATTCTTTTTTATCGTATGGAATGCTAATCAATAGACATTTCAAACAAAGCCTGCATATGCAACTTGAGTCGCTTAAATGCTGCTACAACAGCAAACGAACTGGTGAATTTCGGGCCAAAGTTCGGCGTTCAAGTCTCCAGTCAGATAAGCGACCTGTTCGCCCTGCATATCCATTCCGGAAGCTACGGCAATATTGTCGGACTGTTCGAGTTCGAGTTTGTGTCCTCCGGAAACGGTCTCCGAAAGCCCTGCCGGCACCTTGTCGCCGAGGCTCGCTCTTCGGGCTGGGCGGACATTCGGACGGACACCGCATCGAGCCTGCCAAAACGGCTGGTCCGTACAGCGGACGGCCGAATGTCCGTCCGCTTTCCGGGGCTGTTTCGGCGGCATTCGCCGGGGGCGGAATCTCCCGGTTTTCGGTCGTTTTGCCCGATTCGGCGTACACGAGAGAGTGTGTGTTTCCGTATGCATTTCCTTTTTTTCGTTCGATATGAGCTGCCCGCGAAGAGTGAGGGGACACCCCCCCCCGGCAATCGGTTCGTCGGTCGATAGCGGCAGCATATTTGCGTCGCCATACGAATCCGCCTCCGATTTCTCGGGGTTTTGATCCCGGGTGCGGAACATGTCGTGCGACAGGAAAGACCGGCTTCTCGCAAAGCCGATTCTTGCCGTCGTCGTCGGGAATGCGTGTGTGATTCTTGCGCGTCTTGTTTTTCCGGAATCGAACGATAATGTTTGCGCATTCGGTCTTTACGGGATTTTTTTGCGAATGCATGCGGAACGGTTCCGGTCCGCCCGCCCCTTTCCTTCCTCCCTCCCTTTTCCCTTCCGGTCGGGCTCCGCGCCGCCCTTGCGGGTGGTTCCTGTGCGAAAAGATGGCCCTCCCGCATCCGGAGGCACCGATGCAGCGAGGGCGATCCGCAAACCGGATCGCCCTCGCGTCGTCGATCGTCTTGCCCGTCCCTTCGCAGAGGGACCCGCGGCATCGTGCCTATTGCCGCGGCTGGGTCGTAACGTCGATGTAGGTGAGTGTACCCACATAGGTGCCCTTGAACAGGATGTTCTCGTCTTCGTCGAGGAAGTCGAACTTCAGCGTGTATTCGTCTCCGTTCTTGCTGACTTCGACGGTTCCCGATTCGATGTCGTTGACAGCGCTGGCGACTTCGTCTTCGGATTCGCCGAAAAGATACCATGTGCCGATGGGGCTTTCGCCGTCAGTCCCGTCGATCAGTCCGGGAATGGCCGTGCCGGGCTTCAGCGCCTCCGTAACCGTCTCGTCTTTCTTGAGCATCGTGTAGGTTCCCGGGGCGACTTCCGTCGTATAGTCGGTCGACGTGTTGATTTCGAACATCAGCGCATCGCCCTTGCCCGTCAGATTGACGGCATCTTTATAGCCGGTTCCCGTAAGCTGTATCCTCCAGTTGTGGGAGAGGCCCTCAGTGCCGTAATTCGTTCCGTAGAAGAGCAAAGCTCCTTGCGAGAAGGCGTTCAGGGAGTGGATCATCGGCTCGGTGCTTTTCACCGTAACCTTGCAGGTTGCCGTGAAATTCCCTTCGTTCGAAGTAGCGGTGATGATCGCCTCGCCCGGGGCCACGCCCGTGATCTTGTCGTCTTCGACAGTCGCAACGGACGTATCGCTCGACGTCAGCTTATAGGTCCTGTCGGCGGCATTCGACGGCAGGACCGAAACCACGATGGATTTCGAAAGCCCTTCGGTTACGGTGATTTCCTCGGGAGTTATCTTGATACCGGTTACGGGTGCGTCGGACGGCGTTACCGGATCATCGCTGTCCGAGCAGGAAGGCGCGAAAAAGGCAAATGCGGCAAAGCCCAGAAGAACTGCCGTGTAACTGAAAAGATTCTTGATTGTTTGCATAATGTTTTAATAAAAATTAGTGTTCAGTCTGACAAATATACTATTTTATTTATGAAAAACGATCGATTCGTAACGATCCGTTGCATTTTTGTTCCCGTTGGATGGGATGCGGCTTCTCCCGGGAACGAAAAAATTCGGCTTCCGAACGATCGTACTTACGCAGGCGCAGCAGCGCAGCCGCTTGTTTGTCTGTCTTTTCCGGATGCCTTCTTTTTCTGCCCCGGCACCCCCGAACCGCTTCCGGTATCCCGGCACCCGTCTGCTTCGTCCGGAACAGGACGGACGCGAAAGGCTCCGACCCTCCGGGAGAAGTGCCGCGGCATCCGGCGGTCCGGCCGGTCGGCCCACCTCTGCGGCTCGCGGCACGGCTATTCCGGCCCACGGATCGTGCCTTCCGCCTGCACCCCCGAACCGCTTTCGGTATCCCGGCGCCCGTCTGCTCCGTCCGGTTCGCTTTTTCGAATGCCTCCCGGCCCTGCGGCCCCGATCGACCGCAAGCGCCTTTTTCCGGCCCGCGAATCGTGCCTTCCGCCTGCACCGCCGCCATCTTTGGCCCCGGCACCCCCGAACCGCTTTCGGTATCCCGGCGCCCGTCTGCTTCGTCCGGAACAGGACGGACGCGAAAGGCTCCGACCCTCCGGGAGAAGTGCCGCGGCATCCGGCGGTCCGGCCGGTCGGCCCACCCCTGCGGGCCGCGGCACGGCTATTCCGCCCCGCCGGTCGCAGACGGGGTGTTTTCCGTCCACCGCTGCTTCAGCATCTCGACGAACCACTCCGGGCAGCGGCACGGACGTCGCGTATCGCTGCGTATGAATCCCAGCACGGTCGATCCGGTGTTGAGCAGTTCGCCCCGTTCGTTCAGGATCTCGTAACGGAACGTGATGCGGGCCATCGGCATTTCGTCGATGCGCAGACGGACGGTCAGCAGCTCGTCGTAAAGGGCCGGACGCAGGTATCTGGCGTGCACGTCGAGTATCGGCATCATGATGCCTCTCCGTTCGACTTCGGCGAACGAAAGGCCGCACGCCTCGCGCATGAACTCGCTGCGGGCGGCTTCGTAGTAGCAAATATAATTCGAATGATGGACCACGCCCATCTGGTCGGTGTGTTCGTACCACACCCGGACTTTGCATTCGTACACAATCATGCTCCAAAGATAACCATATCCTCCGCCCCGCCCAAGTTTTCGCCTCGGTTTTTGCATCCGGCCGTGATCTTCCGTAAAAATAAAGAACCGGAATTTTCGCGGAGCGGAAATAAAAAGTATTTTTGTGCCTTAAATCACACCAAAAATTACACTGTCATGAAGAAAATCTGCTGTTTACTGAGCGTTTCTGCGCTGCTTTTCGGACTGTCGTCCTGCGACGACGAAGCCTACGACGTCCGTCTGGGTGCCCAGCGCGACACGGCTCCCGTAACCCTCCATGCCGTGCGCTACGACTCGCATCGGGGCGTCGACTCCGCCGTGGTCGAGGTCGTCGGCCGCGGTCTCGTCATTCCGGTCGATGCCTCGGGATGCGCCACGTTCGAACTCGCGGTCGGCGATTACGAGCTGAGGGTGTCGCGCCGCGGCTATCTGCCCGTCATCGAGAACGTCAGCGTTACGCTGGCCAACGACGGGAGCGATGTCCCCGTCGTTTCGGCTCGGACGCTCGACGTGAATCTCCATCCGCTCACCGCATCGGCCAAGGGCTATGTAACGCGGATTGCGGAGGAGAACGACCGCCGCTATCAGTCCGGCGCCATCGTGCGTATAGAGCTAACGGACATCGAGACCGATATGGTATTCGAGACGCGCACGGACGACGAAGGCGCCTATCGGATCGACAGCCTGCCGGAGGGCGCCTCGCTGCTCTGCAAGGCGGAATGGTACGACGGCGGTGCGGTCTACAGCGGCAGTCAGGAGCTTTCGCCCCTCTTTTCCGAGGCGCAGTCCGGGCTGCCCACGATCGCCATGACGCGGGAGGAGTACAGCTGCTCCTACGACATCCTCGCCATGCCCGAAACCCCGACCGGCGCCTTGAGCCTGACCTTCCCCGTAGCGGCCGACGTCGATGCCATCCGCATCGATCAGATCCTCGTGCTGGACCGGGAGGAGCGTCAGGTGGGCGTCCTCGCTTCGTGGAGCGACGGCGACCGCGTCCTGAACATCCGTTCGGCCGATCCCAAGGGCTGGCGCACCGGGTCGACGGAAGACTATACCTTCTCGGTGAATGTTCCCAATGTCGAGGGCGGCCGTCTCACTGCGAGCGGAACGTTCGGCATCGCCACCCGCACGGGGCGTCTCGCCGTCGTCCGCAGCGAGTACGATCCCGCCACGGGAATGATCACTTGGCCGCTGCTCGAAAACGCCCTCTCCTATAAAATCTACGTGGCCGACTCCGACGACAACGACTACGTGGTCAAGAACAACTTCGCACCCGAAGACGGGCTCACCGGGGAGTATCCCGTGAACAGCCTCATCGACGTGAACGAGCGCAAGGTCTACTATGTGAAGGTGGTCGGTGTGAACAGCCAGTACGAAGGCGACCTCGCCGCCGCGAAGGAGCTCACGATCGCCCACATCAACCCCTATCCGGTCTTCTACGAGAGCAACACCAACAGCCTGCATTGGCAGTCCGTCGGATGTGCTACCGCTTACCGAATCTACCTGAAACGGCAGGGAGCCGACACCTACAGCCTCGAATCCACCGTCTCCGCCAGTGCGGACAATTCGGGCGAAATGAGCCTCAGCATCTTCTCGATCATCGACCGCGGCGACTACGGCACCTACTTCGTGAAGGTCGTCGGCGTCATGGAAAACGTATCCGGCAATGTCAATTCGGCCGAGGAGGTCGAAATCCCCTACTATTACTATTGACCGACGGTACGCACCGCCTGAAAGAGGCCGATGGGAAGCCTCGAAAATTGAAAGGGGCTGTCTAAGATTTGTTAGACGGCCCCTTTGTCCGTACTGCTCATCGGGAACTTTTCCGGATACGCAGTTCTCAGAGGGTTGGAAGAACTCGCCGGACAGCCCCTTCTTCCTCCCTACTCCCCGGCAGTCCCGCGCCGTCATGGAATTCGATCGCGATTTTTCCCTCCGACAAACCTTCGTCCCATTCGCACTCCGTCCGTATGACGGATTTTTGCACGCCGGATACTGCCGTCTCATGATCCGTTGCGTTGCGTTGCGTCGTGCCGCTCCGCATTGCACCTTCCCGGCTTCCTGCCCCGCACCGCTTTTCGGCGAGGCGTTCTTCGCTCCCCGCCGGTTTTCCGTCCGGATCGGATTCGTACAGCGCGCCGCTCTCCCTCGGCCCGGAATACGCCGCAACCTTCGCTGTCGCCTGCACTGTGTCGTTTTTTCGCAACTCGATATATTCCTCTATCGTGCCGTGCCGTTTCCCGACGATCCGGACTGTGCATCCGCTCCCCCTCTCCCTTCTTCTTCTCGCGGCAGCCCCGCGCCGTCTTAGAATTCGATCACGATTTTTCCCTCCGACAAGCCTCCGGCTTCTGCGGCCTCGGGCCGCAAAGCATCCTCCCGCATTCCGGGGGGCGTAGCCTCCACCCGCATGCCTCCCCCGGCATCCAGCGTCAGACGCGCGTCGCAGCCGTTCGCGCGTACGCGGTACACCCCGGCCGGCGGCAGCAGTTTCCGGGTTTCCGCGATCCGCACTTCGCCCCCGGCCGCGAGTTCCCCGATGAGCAGATAGGGATGCGGCATCATGCGCGCGGCATGCTCCATCTCGCCGCGGCCGATCAGACCGCGCAGAACGGTCGAACTGACCTTTTCGGCGTCGGCGTCGTACTCGGCGATCCGGATCACGCGGAAACCGAATCGGTCGCGCAACTGTTCGAGGTAGGCGTAATCGCCCTCCTTGCCGCGGCCGAAATGGTGGTTGTATCCCACGACGAGCGTCCGGATGCCCACCTTGCCGATCAGATAATCCCTCACGAACGCATCGGGCGCCAGCCGGCTGAACGCCCGGTCGAACGGGATCACGATCAGGTTGTCGATCCCTTGGCGTTCGAGCAGCCACGCCTTCTCTTCGGTGGAGGTGAGCAGCCGCAACCCCTCGGCGCAGCCGAGCGTTATGCGGGGATGCGGCTCGAAGGTGAGCACCACGCTCTCGCCTCCCGCGGCGCGTGCCTCGGCCGCGACCCGTTCGAGCAGCAGCCTGTGTCCTCCGTGCACCCCGTCGAACGAGCCGACCGCGGCGGCCGGCGAACGAAACGGGGGCAAAGCGTCGAATCCGCGGAAAATCCTCATCGTCTAAGCGTTGTCTTCGCTCTCCTTGACGAAGTAAGCGACTTTTTCGAGCAGCGTCGTGATGTCGTAGTTCTCCACGACGATCCCCTGCGGGAAATTCAGGGGCGTGGAGGTGAAGTTCAGTACGCCCCGAATGCCGGCGTTGATGATCGGCAGCACCAGCCGGGGCGCGACCGTCGTCGGCGACGAGACGATCACCAGACTGATCTCGCGCTCCTCGGCGATCTCTTCGAAGCGGTCCATGTGGTAGCACGGGATGCCGTCGATGGTCTTTCCGACCTTCTCGGGATCGACGTCGAACGCCGCCGTGATCTTCAGTTTCAGCCCCTTGCCGTTGAAGTACTTGGTGATGGCCTGCCCCAGATGCCCCATCCCCAGCACGGCGATGTTCATCGGCTGCGGACTGTCGAGGATCCGGCTGATGAAGTCCACGAGCACCTTCACGTCGTAGCCCTTCTTCGTGTCGCTCGAAAAGCCGATGAGCATCAGATCGCGGCGCACCTGCACGGCCGTGATGCCGTGTATGCCCGCCAGTACGTGCGAAAAGATGTGCGTGATTCCCTGCTTGTGGCAGGCGAGTAGCGTGCGCCGGTATTCGCTCAGACGTTCGATCGTCTTCTCGGGGATTCCGTTGCCGATGGTAGCCATTTGCTGCGTAATGCGTTTGTTTTTCGACCGGATGCGCCGTTCGCGCTATTCGATCGCGATCGTATAGTCTTCGTTGTAGTTCACGCGGGTCCAGTTGCGGTTCACGTGGTTGCCGCGGCCTTCGCTCCGCCCGAAGGTGTAGGTCGTCTGAAGCGGCGTGTAGTCCGTGCCATCGAGGTCGTAGCGGATGTCGCCGAACATGGCCGGTGCGAAGATCAGCGCCGTGTCGTAGCCGCGGTAGGAGTAGAGCGTCGGCAGCGAGCCGAACGCGCGGATATAGTCGCTGTCGAACCGGAGGACCGTCTCCGAGTCGCGTTTGGCGTGATAGCTGGAGAGGAAGACGACGTGGTCCTTGAAGAATATCTCGCGGCTCAGATTGTTGTACCGGTTCCAACGGGCGTTGCCCAGCACGACGAAACGGGGCGGTGTGCTCCCGCGCGAGACGATGCTCGTATAGGCCGAAGCGAGCGCCGCGAGGATGCGGTCCACGTCGAGTTCGTTGTCCGCCATGACGACGAAGACGTTGTCCGCCGTGTTTTGCAGCAGCGGCGTGAGGTCGCTCGGGCTGTTGCCCTTGCCGCGGCGCTCCACCACCGAAGCGTGTTCGTAGACGTAATGGTGCTTCCGGTACTCCCTGTCGCCGATGAGCGAGCGTATCTCGGCCTCGAACTCCCTGTCCGTCCGGTCCGAATAGATCAGCGTGATCTGCTTGCTGCCGTCGGTCAGATCGGCCGCCTTGTCGTACTTGCGCTCGGGCGAGGGGGCCATCTGGAACAGCACGTCGCTGTCGATGCCCGTGATGTTGGCCAGCGGCGAGACCACGGGAATGCCCCGCAGCTCGGCGAAGCGGACGACGGGCTCCAACGGCTGTTCGTAGACGGGCCCCACGACGAGATCGGCGTTGCGGAACGCCTCGTCCTCCTCGACGATCCGGCGCACCGTCTCCGCATTGCGCTCCGTGTTGAACAGGTCCACATGCACCGAGTAGCCCGCGCGCTTCACGCTGTCCAGTCCGAGCAGAAAACCCTGATAGAATTCGAGGTAGTTGGCATTGGCGACGCCGTGTACCGCCAGCGGCAGCATCAGCGCCACGCGCAGCGTCTCGCCGCGTCCGAGAGGCCGGAAATCGACTTCCAGCCGCGTCGTATCGCCCGTCCCCACGGAATCCGTGCGGGGCAGCCGGCCGAAAAGCGCATCCGGCGCAAACCCGCCGAACTCCGTCTCCGCGGTTCCGGCCGGAACGCTCCATGCCGCCGCTTCGTCCTGCCTTGTCCGGGCCGCCCCGTCGGCGCCCCGTATTGCTTCCGCCGGTGCCGTCGCATCCTCCGTCCGTTTTCCCCGGGCGGCCTCGGCCTGTGCCGCCGCATCCGCTTCCGGCTCTGTTCCGGCCGCTCCGCCGGCATCCCGAGCCGGTCTCGTCTCCGGCCATCCGGCCCGCCTGTCCTCCGGCTTTCCCGGAGCCGTCCCGCCGGCAGACGCGCGCGTCGCCCCGTTCGACGGCACCTTGATGATCGCCCCGGCCTTGAGGCCCGCGGGCTGCAATCCGCCGTTGAGCTCCGAGAGACGTGCTTCCGTCGTCCCGAAGCGGCGTGCGAGCGCATAGAACGTCTCGCCCGCCGCGACCATGTGGTAGGCGTATCCCTCGTCGGCCACGCTGTTCAGATTCTCGCGGTAGCTCTCCCACTGGGCCTGCACGGCGCCCGCCGGCTCCGTGCCGCGCTCCTTGCGGCGGACGAGGATGCGCTCGCCGGGCCGCAGCCGAATGGGGTCGAGCGACGGATTGTCCTCGATGAGGGTCCCGAGCGGGATGGCATAGCGGCGCGAAATGGCATAGAGCGTCTCGCCCTCGGCCACGGTGTGGGTGTCGAACGTCTTGCGCAGTTTGCGCTCCGACGGCGCGCCCGCCGCCTCCGCCGTGAAGGGTATCTTGAGCTTCGCGCCCGCCTTCAGCCCTCCGGCCGCGGCGGGATTGAGACTCAAGATCACCCGTTCGCCCACGCCGTAGGTCCGCGCCAGTCCGTAGAGCGTTTCGCCCTTCCCGACGGTGTGGACATAGTATTTCGCGCCGTCGATCACCACGACCGTCTTCGACTTTCCGGCCGCGAGCGCCGCAGCCGCGCTCCACAGGAGCACCACGAGGATCAGACCGAATCTCTTCATCGCCGGGACCTTACTTTCGGGGGTTGTTCTTTTCGCGGAAGCGCAGTTCCGTGATTACCTTCTTGGTGTAGAGCGGGAAATCGCCGTTCATCATCCATGCGTAGTAGCTCGGCTCTGCTTCGAACACCTCGCAGACCGGACGGCCCTTGTGCTTGCCGAATCCGAAGACCTCCACCCCTTTGTCGTCGTAGACGATGCGGCCGGCGTAGTCGACGCTCTCGCCGCGCGACGAATATTCGGCCAGCGCGTCCACGTCGTTGGGCAGATCGTCGTAGCGGTCGAGCTGGGCCTTCAGCACCTCGTAGGTCGCCGCCGTGTCGGCTTCGGCCGAGTGGGCGTCTTCGAGCTCCTTGCCGCAATAGAAGCGGTAGGCCGCCACCAGCGTGCGCTGCTCCTTCTTGTGGAAGATGTTCTGCACGTCGACGAACCGCCGCCGCTTGAAGTCCACGTCGATGCCCGCACGCATGAACTCCTCGACCAGAACCGGCAGATCGAAGCGGTTCGAGTTGAAACCGCCGAAGTCGCAGCCGCGGATGAACTGTTCGAGCGACTTGGCCACCTGCGCGAAGGTCGGGCACTCCTTCACGTCGTCGTCCGTGATGCCGTGCACGGCCGTAGCCTCCTCCGGGATGTGCATCCCGGGATTGAGGCGGCGTGTTTTCGTGATCTCCTCGCCGTCGGGCATGACCTTGATCAGCGAGATCTCGACGATGCGGTCCTTCGACGTATCCACGCCGGTGGTTTCGAGGTCGAAGAAGACGATGGGGCGTTTGAGGTTGAGCTTCATTTCGGGGCGTTCGCTTATGCGTTGATCATCATCGGCATGAGCAGCATGAGCGTCGAGCTCGTCTGCTTGTCGTCGTAGACGGGCTTGAAGACGCCCGCGCGGGTCGAGTCCGCCAGTTCGACCACCACCGTGGGGGTCTCCGTGTTCGAGAGGATCTCGACGAGGAAGGTCGATTTGAAGCCGATCGTAATGGGCTGCCCGTCGTAGCTGCACGCGATCGTCTCGTTGGCCGACACCGAGAAGTCGATGTCCTGCGCCGTGAGGTCGATCCGGTTGTCGGCGATGTCCATGCGGATGAGGTTCGTCGTGGGATTCGAGCAGACGGCCACGCGCTTGATGCCGTTCAGCAGCTCGATGCGGTCCACCAGCACCTTGTTGGGGTTGTTGGCCGGGATCACGGCGTTGTAGTTCGGATAGTTGCCCTCGATCAGGCGGCACACGAGCGTATGGCTCTTCAGGCGGAACACCGCATTCTTCGAGTCGAAGCCCGCGACGATGGCATCCTCCTCCTTGAGGAGCACCGATCTGAGCAGGTTGGCGGGTTTCTTCGGCAGGATGAACGATGCGGCCACCCCGTTCTGCATCTCGGCCTCGTACTTCACCAGCTTGTGCGCATCCGTGCCCACGAACGTGAGCGCGTTCTCCGCGATGCTGATGTAGATGCCGTTCATCACGGGCCGCAGCTCGTCGTCGGCCGTGGCGAAGATGGTCTTGTTGATGCCGCTGATGAGCGTGTCCGCGTCGAGCGAGAGCTCCTTCTTCTCGGCGCTCAGCTGCGGCACGGCCGGATAGCTCACGGCGCTCGCGCCCGGAATCGAGAGCGAACCGCTCTTCCACTCGATGCGGATCTCCCAATTCTTGTCGTTGACGTCGATCGTCAGCGGAATCTCCGAAAACTCCTTCAGCGAGTCGAGCATCAGCTTGGCCGGCGCGGCGATCGTGCCCTCGCTCTCTACGTTGTCCACCGCGATGGAGCCGATGAGCGTGGTTTCGAGGTCCGAGGTGGTTACTTTGAGTTCGCCGTCCTTGAGCTCCATGAGGAAATAGTCGAGGATAGGCAGCGTATTCTTGTTGCTGATAACCTTGCCCGTGGTCGCCAGAAGCGAGAGCAGGGCCGAACTTGATACGGTGAATTTCATCTTTACTGTCGTTTGTTTTATTCGGTTTGTTACTTCGGTAATTCGTCATTTTATTCCGGCCGGTCGCCCGCTTCGGTCCGCCGACGGCTGCCGGTCTCCTCTGCGGAGCGCTTCCCGCCGTTCCGGAACCGTCTGCGGTGCGTTTTTTCCTCGGACCGGGCCCGTCGGTTCCGCTCCTCCCGGCAGCAGCATCCCCGCCGGCTTCGTCCTACATGCCGTAAAGGCGCCTCCGTCGATTCCGTCTCCGGCTTCCGGGGCTTATCAGCCTGTTCGGTTTCGGACCGTATTCGTTGAATCCGCCCGTCCCTTCTCGGGGTCTCGCCTCGGAGGAAGCTCCGCCCGACTGCGTGCCGCAAGGACGGCCTCGCCGAAACTCTTATCGCCCTCCCCGCCGGCTGCGCCCTTCGCGGTCCCGGGCCGCAACTGCCAAGTCTGCCCGTCCCTTCTCGGGGCCTCGCCTCGGAGGAAGCTCCTCCCGGCCGTGCGCCGCAAGGGGACGCGGCCGTTTCCTTCCGGCATCCGCTTGCAACCGCGTTCGGCCGGCCTGTGCGAATAGGAAGCTCGGCACTTCGCCTCCCTGCCTCCCCGCCTCTTCGCGTTTTCGTCGTCGCTCCGGTCCTGTCGGCCGTCGCTTTCTCCGCGGCGGACGGCTTCGCCCTTCGCGATCCCGGGCCGCAGCTGTCGGGTCCGCCCGTCCCTTCTCGGGGCCTCGCCTCGGAGGAAGCTCCGCCCGGCCGTGCGCCGCAAGGGGACGCGGCCGTTTCCTTCCGGCATCCGCTTGCAACCGCGTTCGGCCGGCCTGTGCGAATAGGAAGCTCGGCACTTCGCCTCCCTGCCTCCCCGCCTCTTCGCGTTTTCGTCGTCGCTCCGGTCCTGTCGGCCGTCGCTTTCCCCGCGGCGGACGGCCTCGTCGAAACTCTTATCGCCCCTTGCCGCCGGCTGCGCCCTTCGCGGTCCCGGGCCGCAGCTGTCAGGTCCGCCCGTCCTTTCTCGGGGCTTCGCCTCGGAGGAAGCTCCGCCCGGCCGTGCGCCGCAAGGACGGCCTCGCCGAAACTTTTATCGCCCCTCCCCGCCGGCTCACCCTTCGCGATCCCGGGCCGCAGCTGTCGGGTACGCCCGTCCCTTCTCGGTGCCTCGCCTCGGAGGAAGCTCCTCCCGGCCGTGCGCCGCAAGGGGACGCGGCCGTTTCCTTCCGACATCCGCTTGCAACCGCGTTCGGCCGGCCTGTGCGGATAGGAGGCTCGGCACTTCGCCTCCCTGCCTCTTCGCATTTTCGTCGTCGCTCCGGTCCTGTCGGCCGTCCGCCGCGGGGAAAGCGACGGCCGACGGCATTCGTCCCGCGCGGGTCTGTCCTCCCCCCCCCGGTGTCGAACCGCGAACACATCCGGCCCGACGGGCGTAAACTTCGCACACCGGCATTCGCTCCGATGTCCCGGCGGTTTCCGGACGGGACACGGCCTGCGCTCGGGCGGGTGCAACGGCATCGTCGCCGTATCGTCGCCCCGCCTCGTGCGGCTTCGGCGCCACTCTCAGAGCGTCGCCAGTTTGTCGAGCGCCGTGCGGATCATCTGCTTCACGAAGGGCTTGTAATCCGTGCAGGCGTCCAGCGCTATGCGCTGCGCGATGATCGTGCAGACCGTCGCGGCCCGGTGCCCCATGAGGGCCGCCAGACCGGCGAGCGCCGAGCTCTCCATCTCGAAGTTGGTGATGCGGCGGCCGCGGTAGTCGAACGATTCGATCTTCTCGTTGAGCCCGGGGTCCTGCGGTTCGAGCCGCACCCAGCGGCCCTGCGGGGCGTAGAATCCCGGCGCGGCGATGGTGATGCCCTCGCGCGCCACGTCCTCGAAAAGCGCCAGCAGCGCGGGGTCGGCGTCGATGCAATAGGGCTTGGGCAGCAGTTCGTTCCAGCCCGTGTGGGCGATGAACGCACGCTCCATGTCGAGGTCGCAAACCTCGTTGCGCCCCTTGTAGTAGTTCAGCAGCCCGTCGAATCCGATCGACGTGCGGGCGAAGACCAGCTCGCCCACGCGGATGTCGGGCTGAATGGCTCCGGACGTCCCCAGACGCACCAGCGTGAGCTGCCGCTTCTCGGCCTTCTCCTGCCGGGTCTCGAAGTCGACGTTGGCCAGCGCGTCGAGCTCCGTTACGGAGATGTCGATGTTGCCGATGCCGATGCCGGTCGAGAGCACCGTCATGCGCCGGCCCTTGTAGGTGCCGGTAACGGTGTTGAATTCGCGGTTGGACGCCTTGCACTCGATATGGTCGAAATGTTCGGCCACGAGGGCCACGCGGCCCGGGTCGCCGACCAGAACGACGATGTCGGCCAGCTGCTCCGGACGCAGATGCAGGTGGAAGACCGACCCGTCGTCGTTGATAATCAGTTCGGAAGACGGAATGGTTCTCATAACGGTGAATTTTTCATTTCCATAATTGGCATAAAAGTAATATATTTACCTCGAATAACAAAACGATCCGAACGTTTTTCATAAATATAAGGTATAATTTTTTTCTCAACGAATATGACACTCATCAAGTCCATTTCGGGCATCCGGGGTACGATCGGCGGCCCTGCGGGCGACAACCTCACGCCGGTCGACATCGTGAGATTCACGGCGGCCTACGTGCGTTGCATCGCCGAGACCCGTCCCGGCAAAAAACTTACCATCGTCGTCGGGCGCGACGCGCGCATTTCGGGCCCGATGGTCGAACGGCTCGTCGAGGGCACGCTCATGGGCTGCGGCGCCGATGTCGTCAGCGTCGGTCTCTGCACCACTCCGGGCACGGAACTGGCCGTCGCCCACTACGGGGCCGACGGCGGCATCATCATCACCGCTTCGCACAATCCCCGCCAGTGGAACGCCCTGAAACTGCTCGACGGCAGGGGCGAGTTCCTCAGCGATGCCGCCGGCAAGCGGGTGCTGGCGCTGGCTGCGGACGATTCGTTCGCCTTTCCGGCGGCCGGCGCCCTCGGGCGGGTCCTCGTGCGGGAATCCTACAACGAGCGCCACATCGAACAGGTGCTCGCGCTGCCGCTGGTCGATGCGGAGGCCGTGCGCCGGCGGCGCTTCAGGGTCGTGGTCGACGCGGTGAACTCCGTGGGCGGCGTCGTGATTCCCGGGCTGCTGCGCCGGCTGGGCTGCGAGGTCGTCGAACTCAACTGCGAGCCCACGGGCGAATTCGCCCACGACCCCGAGCCGCTGCCCGGGAACCTCGCCGGAATCTCGGACGCCGTCGTGCGCGAGCGGGCCGATCTGGGCATCGCGGTCGATCCCGACGTCGACCGTCTGGCGTTCGTCAGCGAGGACGGCACGATGTTCGTGGAGGAGTACACGCTCGTGGCCGTGGCCGACTACGTCCTCTCGCACACGAAGGGCGGCACCGTCTCGAACCTCAGTTCGTCCCGTGCGCTGCGCGACGTAACCGAACGCCGCGGAGGCGAATACTTCGCCTCGGCCGTGGGTGAAGTGAACGTGGTGGCGAAGATGAAGGAGACCGGAGCCGTCGTCGGCGGCGAGGGCAACGGCGGGGTGATCTACCCCGAACTGCACTACGGACGCGATGCATTGGTGGGTGTGGCGCTGTTTTTGACGCATCTGGCCCGGTCGGGGATGAAGATGACCGAACTGCGCGCCACCTATCCCGCCTATTTCGCCTCGAAGCGGAAGATCGAGTTGACGCCGGCCATCGACGTAGATAAAGTGCTGCACGAGCTCAAGAACCGATATTCCGGTGAGCGCGTGAACGATATCGACGGTGTGAAGATCGACTTCGCGGACAGTTGGGTCCACCTGCGCAAGTCGAATACCGAGCCGATCGTGCGCATCTACACCGAGGCCCGCACGCAGGCCGAAGCCGATGCGCTGGCCTGCCGGTTCATCGGCGAACTCGGAGCGATCTGCGGCTGCTGACCGTCCGCGTGCGAGGAGTGCGGCCGCGGCCGGCGTTTCCGCAGACGGCGCCCGTTCTTGGCCTGAGCTGCCGGAGCACTCGGAGAGAGGCCGTGCGGCGGTGCGGACTTCGCCCGCAGCCTGCGGCTCCCGCCGAATTTCCGGCCTGAGCCGCTCCTTTCACCGATGCCGCACGGTTCGGGCCGTTGCGAATCCGCACCGCCGTCCGAGGCGGATGACGCCCCTTTCTGCCGATGAGCGAATCGGGCGCAGGGCCGAAGCGGCCCCGGTTTTCCCGGGACGCGCAAACGCCCTCACGCACGAGGATCCCGTTTCCGGCGAACCGGGCGCAGGGCCGAAAGCGGCCCCGGTTTTCCCGGGACACGCAAACGCCCTCACGCACGAGAGCCCCGTTTCCGGCGAATCGGACGCAGGACCGAAAGCGGCTCCGGTTTTTCCCGGGACACGCAAACGCCCTCTCGCACGAGGACCCCGTTTCCGGCGAACCGGGCGCAGGGCCGCACGACGCAGGACGCCGGTTTTAGACCGGCGAGAACCCGACATCAGCCGGGCGGGAGCGGTTCGAAGCCCCTCCTCGGCTTGGGGTGATGAGAGGTCGGGCATGCAAGTTCCGAATCGTAAGATCATATATAATGACAGCTATGTATAGAATCCTTCTCCTCGCCTCGGTGCTCCTGCTCGGCGCATGCGGCGGCAACGCACAGAAAAAAAGCGCCGGCGACAGGCGCGAGGCCGAAAAGACCGCTCCCGTGCCGGACATGCACACCGCGGAAACTTCGCTCGACTACGTCGGCACCTACACCGGCACATTCCCCGCAGCCGACTGTCCGGGGATCGAGACGGAGCTGAACCTGTCGTCCGACGGGACGTTCGCCCTCTCGGCGAGCTACATCGACCGCGATGCGACCTTTTACGACGAAGGCACCTACACCGTCGACGGCAACCTGCTCACGCTGAACGGGCTGGACGAGGTCTCCTACTACAAGGTCGAGGAGAACCGCCTGCGCAAGCTCGACGCCGGGCGTCAGGCGATAACGGGCGATCTGGCGGACTGCTACATCCTGAAGAAAACCAACTAACCGTACGTTCTCTGCGCCCTGCGGCCCTGCCGAGCCGGATCCGGTTCGAGCCATGCCGAGGCGCGTGAACGGCCCAAACAAACGATAACCTATGGATCAAGTAAAGAATTATGTAGAGAAACACAAGGATCGGTTTCTGAGCGATTTGTTCGAAGTGCTGCGCATTCCGTCGATCAGCGCCCTGTCCGAGCACAAACCCGACATGGTGCGCTGCGCCGAGCATCTGGCCCGGCGGCTCGCCGAGGCGGGCGCCGACCGCACCGAGGTGATGCCCACGGCGGGCAACCCCGTGGTCTACGGCGAGAAGATCGTCGACCCGAAGGCGAAAACGGTGCTCGTCTACGGCCACTACGACGTGATGCCCGTCGATCCGCGCGACGAATGGCGCACCGAGCCGTTCGAACCCGTCGTGAAGGAGGGCCGCATCTGGGGCCGCGGCGCCGACGACGACAAGGGACAGCTCTTCATGCACGTGGCGGCGTTCGAAGCCATGTGCGCCACCGGCACGCTGCCCTGCAACGTGAAGTTCATGCTCGAAGGCGAGGAGGAGATCGGTTCGGCGAGCCTCTACGACTTCTGCCGCCGCAACAAGAAACTGCTCGCGGCCGACGTCATTCTGGTGTCCGACACCTCGATGCTTTCGTTGCAAACGCCCTCGATCACATGCGGTTTACGCGGTCTGGCTTACATGGAGGTCGAGGTTACCGGACCGGACAAGGACCTCCACTCGGGCCTGTTCGGCGGTGCCGTGGCCAATCCGGCCAATGTGCTGGCGCGGCTCGTGGCGAGCCTCGTCGACGCCGACGGACACGTTGCGATCCCGGGCTTCTACGACGATGTGCGCGAGCTCACTCCCGCCGAACGCAGGGCTTTCA
>DSLFC04102__coassemble_905_pt1 | contig 23455 bp, 17 predicted proteins | sample DSLFC04102__metabat2_high_PE_042 | metagenome-assembled genome bin DSLFC04102 | reverse complement strand
CAGAGAATTGCGTATTGGGAAAAGTTCCCGATGAGCAGTACGAATGAAAAAGGAGTTGTCTAACAAGTCTGATTTCAACGATTTCACCCCTGCCGGAATTCATTCCGGCAGGGGTGATTTCCGATTTTCGGGACTTGTTAGACAGCCCCTTTCCGATTGTCGTCTTCGGGTCGTCCGCCGCTCGTCCGTCCGATCGGGTCGGTTCGCCTGAGACAGCGGGAAGGAGCCGCATGCCGGCCTTGCCTTCCGGGCGTCAGTCTCGACAGGTTTGGGACGGACGCCGGTGCTGTACTCGGCGGGCGGAAACGGCCGGCTTTCCGCTTTCGTTTTCGCCTCGGTGCGAACCGGGGGGGGATCCCCGATCGGTCGAAAGCGTTTGCGGGTTGCGGCTCTTCCGAACCGTGCCGGCCGCTGTCTCTGACGCCGGAAGCTCGTCCTTCGGGGGGGGGCTGCCGCTCCCGCGGGACGAGGGCTGCTTTCAGGGGTTGAGGGACGAAATCCGAGGCGTTCGGAAAATCTTTTCGTTCCGTCTCGCTCGCTCCCTCTTCTCCGCCGTCCGATGCGGCGGACGCGCTTCGTCCGAGGGTTCGTTTCCGGTTCGGCCGCCGGTGCCGAACCGCACGGATAACTGATCCCGGAACAGCCGTGTGAAGAGACCGGCTTTCCCGCCTTCGTTTCCCGCCTTCGTTTTCCGTCTTCGGCCCGGATCCGGACGGCATTCGGGCCCTGCGGTTCGGACCGTTGTAACGTTCGTCCGCGGATTGCCGCCATCCCTTCGGCTGCGCGGGACTACCGATTTTTGCCGCGCCCTCGGGCGGGGGCGGCCTCCTTTTCCCTGCTGACTTTTCCCGTCTTGGAGCCTGCTGCGGCTTCCGTGCTTTTCTTCACCGTTTTACGCTTTCCGTCGGCCGTTCGGCCGTTGGCTTTTTTCTCGCCTTTGCCCGTTTTTTTCGCCTTGGCGGCTGCGGCCGGTTTGCGGCTTTTTTGCTGCGAACGGGCGAGTTTCTCGGCGAGCGTCTCGGGACGCTCGTCCAGCAGCAGTTCGAAGTCGAGCTGCCGTTTCTGGAGGTCGGAGCGTTTCACGCGGATGCGCACGGGGTCGCCCAGCGTGAGCCGCATGCCGGTGCGGTGGCCGAAGATCTCGTAGCGTTGTTCGTCGAACTGGAAGAAGTCGCCTTCGATGTCGCGCAGGAACGACATGCCCTCGATGTGTGTCTCGTCCAGCTCGACGTAGACGCCCCACTCGGTGAGGCCCGAGATGCGTCCGTCGAATGCCTCGCCGATCCGCTCCTTCATGAATTCGACCATCTTGTATTTGATCGAGGCGCGCTCGGCCTCGGCGGCGACGAGCTCGCGGTCGGAGGCATGGGCGCAGAGGTTTTCGAGCGTCTGCTTGTCGGCCGACTTCTGGCCGGCGAGGTAGCGGGCCAGAAGCCGGTGGACCATCATGTCCGGATAGCGGCGGATGGGGGAGGTGAAGTGGGTGTAGCAGGGGAAGGCCAGCCCGTAGTGGCCGATGTTGTCCGTGGTGTAGAATGCCTTGGCCATCGAGCGCACGGCGAGCGTCGAGACGACGTTCTCCTGCGGGGTGCCTTTCACTTCGGCCAGCAGCTTGTTCAGCTCCTTGGCCACGGCGCGTCCCTTCGATGCCTTGAAGATGTGGCCGAAGCGCAGGATGAAGGTCCGGAAGCGGTCGAGCTTCTCCTCGCTCGGGGCGTCGTGCACGCGGTAGACCATCGTGCGGGGCACCGAACGTCCCTTGTCGCTCTTGCGGTGGGCGCAGAATTCGGCCACGCGGCGGTTGGCCAGCAGCATGAACTCTTCGATCATCATGTTGGCCTCCTTCTGCTCCTTGAAGTAGACGCCCAGCGGCTTGCCCTTTTCGTCGAGGATGAATTTGGCCTCCTCGCGGTCGAACGCGATCGCTCCGTTGCGGAAGCGCCGGCGGCGCATGGCCTGTGCCAGCCGGTTGAGGGTCGCGATCTCCTCGGCGTAGTCGCCCTTGCCGGTTTCGATCACCTCCTGCGCTTCGGCATAGGTGAAGCGCCGGTCGGAGTAGATCACCGTGCGGCCGAACCACTCGTCGAGAATTTCGAGCTCCTCGTCGAGGGTGAAGACCGCCGAGAAGCAGAGGCTTTCCTCGTGGGGCCGCAGCGAGCAAAGCTCGTTCGAGAGCCGTTCGGGCAGCATCGGGACGGTGCGGTCCACGAGGTAGACCGACGTGCCGCGCTCTTCGGCTTCGGTGTCGATCGCCGAGCGGGGGCGCACGTAGTGCGTAACGTCGGCGATGTGGACGCCGATCTCCCAGACGCCGTCTCTCAGCCGGCGCACCGACAGGGCGTCGTCGAAGTCCTTCGCATCCGCCGGGTCCACCGTGAAGGTCGTGATGGCGCGGAAGTCGCGCCGTTCGGCGTAGTCCCGCTCCGTGATGCGGCCGTCGATCGCGGCGGCGGCCTGCTCCACTTCGGGCTCGAAGCGGTAGGGAAGGTCGTATTCGGCCAGTATCGAGTGCATCTCCGTGTCGTTCTCGCCCGCCGTGCCGAGGATTTCGATCAGCTCGCCCGTCGGGCTTTTGCTGCCCGCAGCCCAATCCGCGATGCGTATGGCGACCTTCTGGCCGTCCTGCACGTCGGGGTTCTCCCGCTTGGAGAGGTAGACGTCCATCGGCATCTTGCGCGAGTCGCACCGCACGAAGATCTGATGCTCGCCCACCTCGGCCACGCCCACATAGGGTCGGCGGCTGCGTTCGACGATGCGGACGATCTCCCCTTCGGGCGAGCCGCCCCGTCCCGTGCGGGTGATGACCACCTCCACCGTGTCGCCGTTGAGGGCGTGGATCGAATCGCGCTGGTTGACGAAGACGTCCTCCTCCAGCTCCGCCACCCGCACGTAGATCGATCCGCTCGGAGCCATGTCGGCCGTGCCCGTGTAGCGGGGAAGGTGCCGCGCCGAGAGGCGGAACTTCTCGCGCCCCGCCGCTTCGGCGATCCCCTCCGAGAGCAGTTCTTCGACGATCCGGCCCGTTTCGCGGCGCCCCTCCTTGGTGGCGCCGCCCGAGGCCGAGGCGAGGTGCTTGAGCGAGAACTTGCTGTCGGGGAACTCGCGGAAGAGTTTTATGATTCGGGTTTTGCGGTCGATCTGGCGCTCCTTTTCCGAAGCGTCCGGCCGTTTGGGTTTCGTGTCGTTTTTTCGTGTCATGATTTTGAAATTTGCAGGGCGAGGTCCGTCATGAACCCGATGCCCTTGTCGATAGCCCCCTCGTCGGGGTTGAATAGTGCCGTGTGGGTGCGGCCGGCCGCTGCGCCCACGCCCAGCCGATAGAAGAGCGCCGGATAGCGCGTGGTGTAGTAGCCGAAATCCTCCGCCGTGGTGCGCAGCGGGAGCATTTCGACGCGGAATCCCGCCGAGCGGGCCAGTGCGGCGGCCAGTGCGGTGAGCGCGGGATCGTTCACGACGCAGGGATAGCCGCGGCTGATCTCCGTGTCGGTGGCCGTGCCGTGGCGGCTGTCCGTGCCGCGTGCGAGTTCTCCGATGCGTTTCTCGGCGGCTGCGCGCTCCGCGTCGCCGAAGACGCGGAGCGTGCCCTCCATGCGCACCTCGTCCGGAATGACGTTCGTGGCGCCCGCGGCTTCGATCCGCCCGATCGAGAGCACGCATTCGGGCGTGTTGAGCGCCAGCAGCGCCGTAACGAGCTCCGCCGCCGCCGCCACGGGGTCCGTGAGTTGTCCGCGCAGAGCTCCGTGGCCTCCGCGGCCGCGGACCGTGAAACGCAGTTCGTCGTTCGCGGCCATGTATTTGCCCGCGCGGAAGCCGAGCGTGCCGACCTCCAGCGCCGGTTCGACGTGTTCGCCGACGACGGCCCGCACGTCGTAGCCCGCGAAAGGTTCCTCGGCCAGCACGAGCGACGCGCCGCCCGGGTTGCACTCCTCGCCGGGCTGGAAGAGCCCGAAGATCGTCCCCTCGAAGTCGCGGCGCGCCGCCAGCCTCACGAGCGTGCCGTAGAGCACGGCGGCATGCACGTCGTGGCCGCAGGCGTGCATCGCCCCCTCGCGTTCCGAGCGCCACGGCACGTCGGCCCGCTCGCGGATGGGCAGGGCGTCGATGTCGGCGCGCAGTACGACGGCGCGCCGCGGATCGCCCCGGCCTTCGAGCGCGGCCAGCACGCCCGTGCGGGCGATGCGGCGGCAGGGGATGCCCGCTTCGGCGAGCTGCCGTTCGATGAAGGCTGCGGTTTCGTGCTCCTCGAACGAGAGTTCGGGGCGGCGGTGCAGGCGGCGGCGGAATTCGAGCGGTGTCATCGGCATACGGATCTTGTAACGGGGTTTGCGGCGCTCCGTCCGGGCCGCGCGGCGGGGATGCCGTTCGTCGGGGCGGACCCTGCATGCGGAATGCCGTGTCTGCTTCCGTGTGCGTCTGCCGTGTGCGGACGGCCTGCGGCGGGAGCGAAGGGGAGGATGTGTGCGGTTTTCATGGGTTCAGAATACGGTTTGTGCGATGCGGCGGATGTTGTCCGTGCGTCCCATCGTGTAGAAATGGATCACCGGCACGCCGGCCGCCTTGAGCTCGCGAGCCTGAGCCGCGGCCCATTCGATGCCCACTTCGCGCACGCCTGCGGGATGCGCCTCCGCTTCGCGGCGCAGCGCATCGGGGATCGAGACGCCGAATACGTCGGGCAGGACCGTGAGGTGCCGAAGGGTCGAGAGGGGCTTGAGCCCCGGGATGATCGGCACCGTGATGCCCGCTTCGCGGCAGCGGCGCACGAAGTCGAAGAACCGGCCGTTGTCGAAGCACATCTGCGTTACGACGTACTCCGCGCCGGCCTCCACCTTCTCGCGGAGCCGCATGAGATCCGCGGCGGCGTCGGGCGATTCGAAGTGGGCTTCGGGGTAGCCCGCCACGCCGATCGAGAACTTCGAGTGGTGGCACGCCTCCGCTTCGCCGTCGACGAATTCGCCGCGGTTCATGGCCGCGATCTGCCGCACGAGATCCGCGGCGTGGGCGTGGCCCTGCGGGTGGGGCGTGAAGCGCTCCTCGTTCTTCGATTTGTCGCCGCGCAGGGCCAGCACGTTGTGCAGCCCGAGGAAGTCCATGTCGATCAGGGCGTCCTCGATGTCGTAACGCGACAGGCCGCCGCAGATGAGGTGCGGCACCGTCTCGACGCCGTATTTGCGGCGGATGGCGGCCGAGATGCCCACCGTGCCGGGGCGGCGGCGCACCACGTGGCGTTCGACGCTGCCGTCGGGGCGCACCGTCTGCTTGATTCCCTCGCGGTGGAACGTAACGTTGATGTAGGCGGGATCGAACTCCGCGAGGGGGTCGATGGCGTCGTACACGCCGTGCTTGCCCTCGCCCTTGAGGGGCGGGAGCAGCTCGAAGGCGAAGCGCGTGCGGCCCTCGGCGAGTGCGTCGTGGATGATTTTTACGACATTCATGGCTTTCGTATCCGGTCTGCCCGTTCGGTTTTCTGTTCGTTTTTTGCGGCCCGGAGCGCCGGCATCCCGTTCCGGCGGATGATCCGGCGGCCTTCGGCCGCGTCAGAGATTGTTCGGTATCAGTCTTTTGAGGGTTTCGGGTTCCATGCCGCGCCGCGCCGCGTAGTCGAGCATCTGCTCGGTGTCGATCGTCCCCACGGAGAAATAGCGGGCGTCGGCGAGGAAAAGCCCGCAGAGCGCCTCGCCCGGGTCGATCATCCAGTTCTCCGTCAGCTTCATTTGCGTGGTGCGCTCCACGCCCAGCAGGTCGAAGACCTCGCGTTTGAGCGAGTGGTCCGGAGTCGCGGGGTAGCCGAAGGCCATCCTGAGGCCGCGGTACCGGCCGCGGACGATCTCGTCAGGCGCGAGGTCGGGGCCCGTTTCGTACCCCCACATTTCGCGCCGCACGAAGCGGTGGAGCGTCTCGGCGAAGGCCTCGGTGAGGCGGTCGGCCAGCAGTTTGGAGAGAATGGCGTCGTAGTCGTCGCCCTCGTCGCGGAACCGGGCGGTCAGCTCGTGCAGTCCCACGCCGGCCGTGGCCGCGAAGGCTCCGATCCAGTCGCCCGCGGGGGCGATGAAGTCCGCGAGCGAAAGGTGCTCCTCGCCGCGTGTCTGGTTGCGGAGCATCGGCAGACGGACCTCGCGCCCGCGGGCGTCCGTAACGAAGATGTCGTCGCCCTTGCTGCGGGCGGGGAAGATGCCGACGACGCCTTGCAGTTTGAGCAGCCGCTCGTCGGCGATCCGCCGCAGCAACGCCTGTGCGTCGTCGAAGAGCTTGCGCGCTTCGGCGCCCTTCTCGGGGTGGTCGAGGATCGCGGGGTAGCGTCCCTTGAGGCCCCATGCGGGGAAAAAGAAGTTCCAGTCGATGAACCGCTCGACATCCGCGATGTCGAAGTCGGGGAAGACGAGCCTGCCCGTATGCGCCGGTTCGGCCGGTCTCGATGCGACCTGAGGCCTGTGCTCCCTGCGCACCTCGACGATCGGCACGAGCGTCCGTTCGAGCTGCCGCCGGCGGTAGTCGGCCCGTAGGGCCTGCTGGTCGGCGCGGACCTTTGCGACATAAAGGTCGCCGTCCGGTCCGAGCAGCTGCGCGAGGATCGAACTGTTGCGGCTGGCATTCGCCGAGTGGATCACGGGGCCCTCGTAGACGGGGGCGATCTTCACGGCCGTGTGCACGTCCGACGTGGTGGCGCCGCCGATGACGACCGGTATGCGCAGCGCGCGGCGCTGCAACTCCTCGCAGACGCGGATCATCTCGTCGAGCGACGGGGTGATCAGACCGCTCAGGCAGACGGCGTCGGCACCCCATGCGACCGCTTCGTCCGCGATGCGGGACGATTCGACCATCACGCCGAGGTCGCGGATCTCGTAGCCGTTGCAGGCCATGACGACCGAGACGATGTTCTTGCCGATGTCGTGGACGTCGCCCTTCACGGTGGCGATCAGTATTTTGCCGGCGCTGCGCCGCTCGCTGCCGCCGCCGGCCGCACCCTGCTCGATGAAGGGCGTGAGGGCCGCCACGGCGCGTTTCATCACGCGGGCGCTCTTGACGACCTGCGGCAGGAACATCTTGCCGGCGCCGAACAGTTCGCCCACCCGCTCCATTGCGGGCATCAGCAGCCGGTCGATCACCGCCATCGGCGAACCGAGCGTGCGGCAGGCTTCGAGGGCGTCGTCGGCGACGTAGTCGGCCACGCCCTTGAGCATGGCGCGGTCGATGCGCTCTTCGAGCGTGCCGGAGCGCCATGTGTCGCCGGCCTTCTCGGAAGGCGTGCCGGTCGTCCCGACCTGCTGGGCATAGGCCGCGAGGCGTTCCGAAGCGTCGGCGCGGCGGCAGAGGATCACGTCCTCCACCCGTTCGAGCAGTTCGGGTTCGATCTGGCTGTACACCTTCAGCAATTGCGGATTGACGATGCCCATGTCCATGCCGGCGCGGATCGCGTGGTAGAGGAAGGCCGAGTGCATCGCCTCGCGCACGGCGTTGTTGCCGCGGAAGGCGAACGAGAGGTTCGACACGCCGCCCGAGACCTTGGCGCGGGGCAGATGGCGCTTGATCCAGCGCACGGCTTCGATGAAGTCGCGGGCATAGGCGTCGTGGGCCTCGATGCCCGTGGCCACGGCCAGTACGTTGGGGTCGAAGATGATGTTCTCGGCCGGAAATCCGCGGGCCGTCAGCAGGTCGTAGGCCCGCTGCGCCACGGCGATCTTGCGGGCATAGGTGTCGGCCTGCCCCGCCTCGTCGAAGAGCATCACCACGGCGGCGGCTCCGTAGCGGCGGATCAGCTCCGCGCGCCGCAGGAACTCCGCCTCGCCCTCCTTGAGCGAGATGGAGTTGACGACGCTTTTGCCCTGCACGCATCGGAGGCCCGTTTCGAGCACCTCCCAGTCCGACGAGTCGATCATCACCGGCACGCGGGCCACTTCGGGTTCCGCGGCCGCGAGGTCGAGGAAGGTGCGCATCGCTTCGGGGCCGTCGATGAGACCGTCGTCCATGCAGACGTCCACGATCTGCGCCCCCGCTTCGACCTGCGCGCGGGCGACCGAGACGGCCGCTTCGTAGTCGTGTGCGCGGATCAGGCGGGCGAACTTGGCCGAGCCGGCGACGTTGGTCCGCTCGCCGACATTGACGAAGTTGGCTTCGGGGACGATCCGCAGCGGTTCGAGGCCGGCGAGTACGGTCGTGTGCGACGGTGCGGGCAGCGGGCGGGGCGCGTATCGTCCGACGATTTTCGAGAGTTCGAAGATGTGGGCCGGCGTGGTGCCGCAGCAGCCCCCCGCGAGGTTCACCAGCCCGCGGCGCATGTACTCGCCGACATCCTCGGCGAACATCGCGGGCGTCTCGTCGTAGCCGCCCATCACGTTGGGCAGCCCCGCATTGGGGTAGACCGCCACGCGGCATTCGGCCACGGCGGCCAGCCGTTCGAGGTAGGGCAGCAGCGCCCGGGCGCCGAACGAGCAGTTGAGGCTCACGGCCAGCGGCGCGGCGTGGGCCACGGAGGCATAGAAGGCTTCGACCGTCTGCCCCGAGAGGGTGCGCCCCGAGGGGGTCAGCGTGCCCGAAACGACGACGGGCAGCCGCATGCCGCGCTCGGCGAAGAGCGTTTCGACGGCATAGATGGCCGCTTTGGCGTTGAGCGTGTCGAAGAAGGTTTCGAGCATCAGAAGGTCGGCGCCGCCGTCCAGAAGACCGCGTGCCTGCTCGCGGTAGGCCTCGGCCATCTGCGCGAACGAGACCTCGCGCGCCGCGGGTGAATCCACGTCGGCCGACAGCGAGAGCGTGTGGCTCGTGGGGCCCATCGAGCCGCCGGCGAAGCGGGGCTTGAACGGGTTGCGGGCCGTGAATTCGTCGGCCGCCGCGCGGGCCAGCGCCGCCGCCGCGCGGTTGATTTCGTAGACGTGCTCGGACAGTCCGTAGCCGGCCAGCGAGAGGGCGTTGGCGTTGAAGCTGTCGGTCGTTACGATGTCCGATCCGGCTTGCAGGTATTCGGCGTGTATTTCGCGCACGAGGTCGGGCCGCGTGAGGCAGAGCAGGTCGTTGCAGCCCTTGAGCTGCGTGTGCCACCCGGCGAACCGCTCGCCGCGGTAGTCCTCTTCGCCGAGACCGTATTGCTGGATCATGGTCCCGAATCCGCCGTCGAGCAGCAGGATGCGTTCGCCGAGAGCCTGCGCGAGATTTTTTCCGTTCATCGGTCTACTGTTTCACGATCTCGATTTCGAAAAGTTTGTTCCATCGTTTGCCCGTTACGAAGATGCGGCCCGTCGCCTCGTCGTAGGCGATGCCGTTCAGCACGTCGGTCCGGGGGGTGCGGTCCGCGTCGGGCAGCAGTCCCGTGAGGTCGACGACCCCTTCGACGACGCCCGTCGCAGGGTCGATCACCGCGATCTGGTCCGTGGTGTAGACGTTGGCCCAGATCCGGCCGTCGATCCATTCCAGTTCGTTGAGCAGCTCCACCGCCTGTCCTTCGTAGGTTACGGGAATGTCCCGTTCGCGCCGGAACGTGGCGGGGTCCACGACGCGGATGGTCGACGTGCCGTCGCTCATGTAGAGTTTCGTGCCGTCCGTGGTGAGGCCCCAGCCTTCGCCCGTGTAGCGGAAGTCGGCCACCTTTTCGAAGCTGCGGCGGTCGTAGACGTGCACGGTGTTGCTGGTCCATGTGAGCTGGTAGATGCGGTCGCCCAGCAGGGTGATTCCCTCGCCGAACTCCGTGCGCGGAAGGCGGACCTTCACATCGGCCCTGCCCGTCGCGAGGTCGAGCCGCTGGAGCACCGAACGGCCGTATTCGCCCGTACCCTCCCACAGCTCGCCGTCGGCGAACTGTAGACCCTGCGTATAGCTGGTCGTGAGGTGGGGGTAGACGTTGCGTACGACATAGGTGTAACGCTCGGCAGACGCGGATTGCCGGGCGGAGGCCGCCGCTGCGCTCTCTTGCGTCCGGGCGGTGCGGGGTCCGCACGATGCGGAAAGCAGGGCTGCGAGCAGAAGGGTGGTAACGATTCTCATTTTTCGAAAGGCATATAATCGCACAAAGATACGAATAAGTCGGGCGCAAAAGCAAATAAATTTGATTTTGCCGGTCGGGAGTATCTAAGACGGAGCCAAAGATACGAAAAGTCGGGTACAAAAGCCAATTCCGTTCGTTTTCTACCCGCCAGTGTCCGAAATGCAGTCAGGGGTGGGAATGAGGCGGGCAAAAGCGAATTTATTCGGTCGTGCCGGACGGGAGCCTCCGAAGACGCGGCCGGTACGAAGAGCCGGGCGTGCGGGCGGGGCCGTTCGTTTTTCGCCGGGGTATCTTGGACGAAGCCTAAGACGGGAGGACCTCGTCGGATTGGGCGGCGGGACGGAGCGGAGAATAACAGGCGGATGCCTGCGATTCGGCGTCGTTCGGACCATCCGCCGGCCGTGCTGGACGGCCGTAGTGGCGTTCGCAGATCTCCTCCCCACGTGCGGCGGGGCCCTCCCTCCTTCCCTCTTGTGCGGCGAAGAGAGCGGCGGGCGGCTCTGCGCCCGTGTCGCGGGCGGAGGTTCGGTATCTTTCGGTGGCCGACGGCGCGGCAATCCCGGAAGGCCTTTGACGGTGCGACGCGGGGTGGCAGCCTGCAATGCAGGCTCCGAAAGGGCGGCGCGTACCGCCGGAGGCTGCGGTCCGCACGGCGCGGCGCGGCCGATTCGGGGCCCCGGGCGTTGCAGCGCGGCATCGGGCCGTTGGCCGGGCCGGCGCGCGGCATGCGCCACGAGGCCGCCCGGCCGTTTGCCGGGGCGTTTGTTTTTGTGAATCGCATGTGTTATCTTTGTCTTCCGAAACGAATAACCCGACTATGTTGAAACGACTGACACTTCTGTGCCTCGCGCTGCTGGCGTCGATGGCCGTCGCCGCCGGAACGCCCGACGGCGACATCGAGAAACGGATCGCCGCGCTTGACGGCGTGTGCGAAATCAAGTCCATGCCCGCGGGCGAGTTCGCCGGAAAATACGAGGTGATGCTCACCCAGCCCGTCGACTGGCGCCGCCCCGAGCGGGGGACCTTCCGCCAGCGCGTCGTGGTGATGCACGTGGGCTGGGATCGCCCCACGCTCCTCATCACGCAGGGCTACGACGCCAACCTCGCGCTGAAGGAGACCTACCGCGACGAACTTTCGAAATTCTTCGACGCGAACATCGTCTTCGTCGAACACCGCTATTTCGACCGTTCGACGCCCGAGTCGCACGACTGGCGGTATCTGACCGCCGAAAATTCGGCCTACGACCTGCACCGCATCGCGGAGACGTTCCGCACGGTCTATCCCAACAAGTGGATCGCCTCGGGCATCAGCAAGGGCGGCACCACGACGATGCTCTACGCCGCCTATTTCCCGGAGGATATGGACATGTACGTACCCTATGTGGGACCGCTCTGCAAAGCCCGCGAGGACAAGCGTTTCGCACCCTTTCTGGCCGGGGTGTCGACCCCCGAAAACCGTGCCGCCGTCGAAGCGTTCCAGACCGAAGCGTTCCGCCGCAAGGAGCGGCTGATGCCCGCGTTCCGTGCCTTCTGCGAAGAGAAGGGATATGAGTTCCGCCTGCCCGTGGAGGAGATTTTCGACTATTGCGTGCTCGAATACGCCTTCTCGTTCTGGCAGTGGGGGAGGCCCGTCGAGGAGATTCCCTCCGCCGAAGCCTCCGACAAGGAGCTGCTCGACTATCTGCTCGCCTCCGTGGGGCCCGAGTATTTCACGGCCGAGAACCCCACCACGCCCTTCTTCGTGCAGGCCGCACGGGAGCTGGGCTACTATCCCTATGACATCGAACCGTTCCGCGAGTACGTCTCGGTGCGTACCGCGAAGGATTATCTGCGGCGCATCTTCCTGCCCGAAGAGCTGCGGCGTGCGAAATTCTCGAAGAAGCTCTACCGCAAGGTGGCCCGATACCTCGAAAAGAACGATCCGCGCATGATCTTCGTCTACGGCGGCGACGATCCGTGGACGGCGCCCGGGGCGGCGTGGACCGTAACGCCCGACAAACGCAACATGCGCGTCTTCGTCCAGCCCGGCGGCAGCCACCGCACGCGCATCTCCACGCTGCCCGACTCCATGCGCCGCGAAGCCATCGCCACGCTGCAGGGCTGGCTGGCGGAGTAGCGGGACAGGGGCGGCGGCGCCCGCCGGCGAGACGCCGCGCGACACCGGTCGCGCCGTGCTTCGGCCGCAGCGCCGGAGGATTCGCCCCCCCCCGTTTGCGGCGGTCTGCGGAAAATCCCGCGGGGCGGGGCGTGCATGCGCCGGGACGGCGAAAAAAATTACGGCGGTCAAGTTTCATTCTTCATGAAATATGTCGTATCTTTGCAGGCCGATTCCGGAAGTGAAACAACAAAATATAGAACCCATTCAGTATGAATATCGTTAGAGAACAACGCGAACAGAACACATCGCTCGTCAAAGTAACCGTGGGCGAACAGGACTACGGCGAAGCCGTCGAGAAGTCGCTCCGCGACTACAAACGCAAAGCCAACATTCCGGGATTCCGGCCGGGCATGGTGCCGATGGGGCTCGTGAAGAAGATGTACGGCAAGGGCGTGCTGGCCGAGCAGTCCTATCGTCTGGCCTCGAACGCCGTTTTCGAATACCTCCGGAAGGAGAAGATCGACTACCTCGGCGACGTGATCCCGTCGGACGAACAGGGCGGTTTCGACTTCGAGAACGGCACCGAGTTCGAGTTCGTGTTCGAGATCGGCGAAGCTCCGAAGATCGACCTCGCGTTGTCGGACAAGGATAAACTGACCTACTACAAGATCAAGGTCGACAAGAAGATGCGCGACGACTACCGTGCGAATTTCCTGCGCCGCTTCGGCCGTCTGGTCGACGCCGAGGAGGTAACGTCGGACGAGGCGCTGAACGTAACGCTCGACAACGGCGATATGCGCGTCGAGGATGCGTACGTCGGTCTGATCTCGATGTCGGAGGAGGAGCGCAAGCCCTTCATCGGCAAAAGGACGGGCTACAAAACCACGGTCGACGTCAACGAACTCTACAAGACGCCCTCGCAACGTGCGGCCGTGCTGCATGTCAAGGAGAGCGAGCTGGAGGGCATCAAACCCGAGTTCACGCTCGAAATCACCAAGATCCGCAGGTTCGCCGAGCCGGAGCTGAACGAAGAGTTCTTCAAGATGGCCTTCCCCGCAGGCGACGTGAAGTCCGCGGCGGAGTTCGACGCCTATGTGGACGACCGGATTTCGAAGGAGCTCGGCCGCGAGAGCGACTACCTCTTTACGCTCCAGCTGCGCGACTATCTTCTGAAAAAGGCGGACCTGCCGATGCCCGAAGCGTTCCTCAAGCGCTGGCTCTACACCATCAACGAAGGCAAGTTCACGATGGAGGAGATCGAGCGCGACTTCGCGCAGTTCCTCAAGATGTTCACGTGGAACTACCTCCAGAAGCACTTCATCGCCGAGGACAAGCTCGCCGTTGCGAAGGAGGAGGCCGAGGCCGAAGCCAAGGCGCTGGCCCAGTCGCAGTTCGCGCAGTACGGAATGCCGTCGGCGCCCGACGACATGTTGGCCGGATACGCCAAGCAGATTCTCGAAAACAAGGAGCAGGCCCAGAAGATCTACGAGAAACTCTATGAGACGAAGGTCGTCGAAGACCTCAAATCGAAGATCAAGGTAACGGAAAAAGCCGTTTCTGCCGATGATTTCGCCAAGTTGGCCAAAGAGCTTTAGGATTCGGCGGAATTGACGTGCCTATGAACTCTGTGGGTTTGATTTTTGCAATCGCTCCACAGAGTTCTCGTTTTGTTGAATCACAAAAAGCGTAATATACCATGTCAGAATCAGAATTCGAAAAATACGCCCGCCTGCATCGCGGCATCAGCTCGCTCAAGCTCCGCGATTTCCGATCGGTGTCGGCGGCCTATGTCTCGCCCACGATCATCGAGGAGCGGCAGCTGAACGTGGCGACGATGGACGTCTTCTCGCGGTTGATGATGGACCGCATCATCTTCCTCGGCGCACCGATCTACGACGATGCGGCCAACATCATCCAAGCCCAGCTGCTCTTTCTCGAATCGGTCGATCCCGAGAAGGACATCCAGATCTACATCAATTCACCGGGCGGTTCGGTCTCGGCGGGGCTGGGCATCTACGATACGATGCAGCTCGTGTGCTCGGACGTTGCGACCATCTGTACGGGGCTGGCCGCTTCGATGGGTGCCGTGCTGCTCACGGCGGGCGCCGCGGGCAAACGCTCGGCGCTGCCTCATTCGCGGGTGATGATCCATCAGCCGTTGGGCGGTGCGCAGGGTCAGGCCGCCGACATCGAGATCACGGCCCGCGAGATCCTGAAGACGCGGCGCGAACTCTACGAGATCCTTTCGCACCATTCGGGCGTGCCCGTGAAGAAACTCGAAAAGGATGCCGACCGCGACTACTGGCTGACGGCGGCCGAAGCGAAGAACTACGGTCTGATCGACGAAGTGCTCACCAAAAGGAACAACAAGTAATGGCTCAGAATACCAAAAACAACAATAACAACGGCGGCGGCAGTCAGAAGGGCGGCGGCGACTGCTGCTCGTTCTGCGGCAAGCGCCGGGCGGACGTGGAGCTGATGTTCTCCTCCAACCAAACCGGCGCCAACATCTGCAACGAGTGCATCGAGAACGGCTATAAGATCATCGTCGACAACGACCGTCTGACGTTCCGTCGTCGTCAGGCCGCTCCGCTCACACGCGACGAACTGCTCAAGCCCATGCAGATCAAGGAGTTCCTCGATCAGTACGTGATCGGGCAGGACGAGGCCAAACGCTATATGGCGGTCGCGGTGTACAACCACTACAAGCGGCTGATGTACGCCCCGCAGGACGACGGGATCGAGATCGACAAGTCGAATATCGTGCTCGTGGGGCCCACGGGTACGGGCAAGACGCTGATGGCCCGCACGATCGCCCGTCTGCTCAAGGTGCCCTTCACGATCGTCGACGCCACGGTGCTCACCGAAGCCGGTTACGTGGGCGAGGACGTGGAGAGCATCCTCTCGCGTCTGTTGCAGGTGGCCGACTACGACGTCGAGCAGGCCGAGCGGGGCATCGTTTTCATCGACGAGATCGACAAGATCGCCCGCAAGGGCGACAACCCGTCGATCACGCGCGACGTCTCGGGCGAAGGCGTGCAGCAGGCTTTGCTGAAGATTCTGGAGGGTACGACGGTCAACGTGCCGCCGCAGGGAGGCCGCAAGCATCCCGACCAGAAGTTCATTCAGGTCGACACGCGCAACATCCTCTTCATCTGCGGCGGAGCGTTCGACGGCATCGAACGCCAGATCGCCAAACGACTCAACACGCGCGCCGTCGGCTACGGCCGCATCGGCGCTGCGGGCGCGATCGACCGCAGCAATCTGATGCGCTACATCACGCCGCAGGATCTCAAAGCGTTCGGGCTGATCCCCGAGCTGGTGGGGCGTCTGCCGGTGCTCGCGTCGATGGAGCCCCTCACGCCCGAGGCGCTGCGTTCGATCCTCACCGAGCCCCGGAACGCCATCGTCAAGCAGTACGAGCGGCTTTTCGAACTGGACGGCGTGGCGCTCGCTTTCGACGACGAGGTGCTGGATTACATCGTCGGAAAGGCCGTCGAATTCAAACTCGGCGCCCGGGGGCTGCGCTCGATCTGCGAGGCCGTGATGATGGATACGATGTACGAACTCCCTTCGACCGACACGCGCAAATTCACCGTTACGCTCCCTTATGCCCGTAAAAAAATCGAAAAAGCGCATTTTTCGGAGCTCAAACAGGTAGGATAAGCGCGGAAATGATTATCTTCGTATGCGGAAATCAAAACCTATCGAAACCAATATGTCTGTAAATTCCAAACTTAAGCGGGCTGCCGACAACATCCGTATTCTGGCGGCCGCCATGGTCGAAAAGGCCAAGTCGGGCCACCCGGGCGGAGCTATGGGCGGAGCCGATTTCATCGCACTGCTCTATGCCGAGTTCCTGCGCTACGATCCGGAGCAGACGGACTACCCCTTCCGCGACCGGCTGTTCCTCGATCCGGGCCATATGTCGCCGATGCTCTACTCGGTGCTGGCTCTGGCGGGAAACTACACGCTCGAAGACCTCCGTCGGTTCCGCCAGTGGGGCAGCGTTACTCCGGGCCATCCCGAGGCGGACGTGCTGCGCGGAGAATACCTCGGGTCCGCTCGGACAGGGACATGCCATGGGCCTCGGCGCCGCCCTTGCGGAGCGGTTCCTTGCAGCCCGTTTCGGCGAGTGGACGGCGCACAAGACCTATGCCTACATTTCGGACGGCGGCGTGGAGGAGGAGATTTCGCAGGGCGTGGGTCGCATCGCCGGCCACCTCGGGCTTTCGAATTTCATCATGTACTACGACGCCAACAACGTCCAGCTTTCGACCAAGGTGGACGAAGTGGATACGGAGAACGTGGCGATGAAGTACGAGGCGTGGGGTTGGAACGTCCTCTCGGTGGACGGACATGATTTCGACGCGCTCCGCGGAGCCCTTGCGGCTGCGGGTGCCGAGAAGGAGCGCCCGACGCTCATCATCGGCCGCACGACGATGGGCAAGGGGGCCGTGGCCGCCGACGGCACGAGCTTCGAGGACAAGGTTTCGACCCACGGGCAGCCGCTCAGCGCCGCCGGCGCCGACTTCGCGGCTACGGTCCGCAACCTCGGCGGCGATCCCGAAAATCCGTTCGTCGTCTTCGGCGAGTCCGAAGAGCTCTTCGCCGAGCGCCGCACGGCTCTGAGGGAGTGGCGCAAGGAGCAGGACGAAAAAGAGAAGAAATGGCGTGCCGACAACCGCGATCTGGCCCGCAAACTCGATACGTTCCTTTCGGGCCGGTTGCCCGAAATCGACTACAAGGCCATCGAGATGAAGGCCGACTCGGCGACCCGGGCCGCTTCGGCGACCATGCTGGGCCTGTTCGCCGACAAGGTCGAGAACATGGTGGTGGCTTCGGCCGATCTCGCAAATTCGGACAAGACGGACGGGTTCCTCAAGAAAACCAAGGCTTTCGCGAAGGGCGACTTCACGGGCCGCTTCTTTCAGGCGGGCGTTTCGGAGCTTACGATGGCCTGCGTGATGAACGGCATGGCGCTGCACGGGGGCGTGATCCCCGCGGCGGGTACGTTCTTCGTCTTCTCAGACTACATGAAACCGGCCGTCCGTCTGGCGGCGCTCATGCGCCTGCACGTGATCTACATCTGGTCGCACGATTCGTTCCGCGTGGGCGAGGACGGACCGACCCATCAGCCCGTGGAGCACGAGGCGCAGATCCGTCTGATGGAGCACCTGCGCAACCACAAGGGCGAGCGGTCGATGCTCGTGCTGCGGCCGGCCGACGCCGAGGAGACGGTCGTGGCATGGAAGATGGCGCTCGAAGAGCACCGTCCCGTGGCGCTGATCCTCTCGCGCCAGAACATCAGGAACCTGCCGACGCTCGGCCGCAGCCGCCGCGAGGAGGCCATGCAGGCTGCGAAGGGCGCTTATGTGGTCGTCGACTCGGCCAAACCGGCCGTGGTGATGCTCGCCTCGGGTTCGGAGGTGTCGACGCTCGTCGAGGGCGCCGAGCTGCTCTCGAAGGAGGGCATCAACGTCCGCATCGTGAGCGTGCCGAGCGAAGGGCTGTTCCGCGACCAACCCAAATCCTATCAGGAGAGCGTGCTGCCGCAGGGCATCGTCCGCTACGGCATGACCTCCGGACTGCCCGTTACGTTGCAGGGGCTCGTGGGCGAGAACGGTACGATCCACGGTTTGGATCATTTCGGTTACTCGGCCCCCTACAAGGTGCTCGACGAGAAGTTCGGTTACAACGGACAGACCGTCTGCGACGAAGTGAAGAAATTGCTCGGAAAGTAGTTTCGCGGCATGTATAAGATATAAGGAGCGGCCGGATCCCGGGGATCCCGGCCGCTCCTTATATTATACGGACGAGTTCCGGCCTTGCGGCGGCCTGTGTCCGGGGCCGCTTACCGGCGTTTGCGGTGCGATGACCCCGGCTTTGAAACCGGGGCGGCCGGGAGGTCGGCGACGAGCCGGCTGACGGAGCGTTCGCTCCGTTCCGGTTCCGGGGACGAGCGGCTTCCGGCCGGGCTGACGAATGTCTCCTGCGACACGTGTTTTACCCTGTTTCGAAATGAAACGGGCTTCAGCGGGCCTTCGAAGCTAAAAGATTCGCTTCGGCTCCGGGAGCATGGCGGAAAATCGAGCCGACTGCGGGGCAGCCATCCAGCTCCTCGCACTCGCCGCAGGTGTCGAATCCCTTACGGCGCACGCATTTGCGGATTTCGCAACAGTCGCGGCAAAATGCGAATTTCGTTCCGTCGGTGCGGCAGCCCATGCAAGCGATGGTGTCCGCCGTAATTTCCGGTGCGTGGTTCATCGCACTCCATGCCCGGGCGGTTTTCTCCCGGAGCGCACGGTCGTTCGAGACCGTGGCTCTGCGGGCGTCGCAGCTTTCGCAATCCAGTCCGCAGCACGCGATCAGTCGTTTCATCGTTTGTTTTCGGTTTTTTGCGTGCAAATATAGAAAAATACGATTCGTTGCGATTCCGGAAACTGCATTCATTCCCGGTGCATGAACTGTTCGGCCGTGCGGAGGCTCTTCCCTCTCCGTTTCCCGTTCGGGACTGATTCGGTCGGAAAAGCGCGGCATCCGTGCCGGGATACCGCGCTTCCTTTTGCCGAATCCGACAGGATTAGATCCCGAACTCTTTTTTCAACGGTTCCACCGCGTCGAGCTTCTCCCAGCCGAAGAATTCGATTTCGCGTTCGACTTCGCGGCCGTGTTCCCAGACTCGCTCCGTGGCGGTGTAGGGGCGGTTGCCGAAGTGGCCGTAGGAGGCCGTCGCTTCGAAGATCGGGTTTTTCAGTCCGAAACGCTTCACGATGGCCGCGGGCCGCAGGTCGAAGAGCCGTCCGATCCGTTCGGCGATTTCGCCTTCGCCGATCGGAAGACGGTTGGTGCCGTAGGTGTCGACGTAGATCGAAAGGGGCCGGGCGATGCCGATGGCATAGCTCAATTGGACCAGCACTTCGTCCGCGATGCCTGCCGCCACCATGTTCTTGGCGATGTGGCGGGCGGCATAGGCCGCCGAACGGTCCACTTTCGACGGGTCCTTGCCCGAGAAGGCGCCGCCGCCGTGGGCGCCGCGTCCGCCGTAGGTGTCGACGATGATCTTGCGTCCCGTAACGCCCGTGTCGCCGTGAGGCCCGCCGATGACGAACTTGCCCGTGGGGTTCACGTGCAGGATGTAGTCGTCGCCGATCAAGGCGGCCAGTTTGTCGCCCGCGCGCTCCAGCCGCGCTTTGACGCGCGGAATGAGGATCGTGCGCACGTCCTCGCGGATGCGCTCCTGCATCAGCCGTTCGGCCTCCTTTTCGCTGAGGCCGTCGCCGGCTGCGATGAACTCGTCGTGCTGGGTCGAGACTACGATCGTGTGCACGCGCAGCGGACAGCGGGTCCGGTCGTCGTATTCGATCGTTACCTGACTTTTGGCGTCGGGCCGCAGATAGGGCATCGAGGCGCCTTCGCGGCGGATGACGGCCAGCTCCTTGAGGATCACATGCGAGAGGATGAGCGTCGCGGGCATGTACTCGCGGGTTTCGTTGCAGGCATAGCCGAACATGATGCCCTGATCGCCTGCGCCCTGCTCCTCCTCGGCTGCGCGGCAGACGCCTCGGTTGATGTCGGGCGACTGCTCGTGGATGGCCGACAGCACGCCGCACGAGTTGCCGTCGAAACGGTAGTCGCCCTGCGTGTAGCCGATGCGGTTGACCACGCGGCGCACTACGCCCTGCACGTCCACATAGGCATCCGAGCGCACTTCGCCCGCCACGACCACGAGGCCCGTCGTGCAGAGCGTCTCGCACGCGACCTTGGCGTTGCTGTCGCGGCGCAGGAATTCGTCGAGGATCGCATCCGAGATCTGATCCGAGATTTTGTCGGGGTGGCCTTCCGAGACCGATTCCGACGTAAAAAGAAATTTTCCCATTTTACATTTATTGAAAGGTTAAACGCAACTGGGAAAGGATTGGCTGTTGGGAAATAAAAAATGTGCTGTTTTAGCGATTTTTTATTGTGGTTTGCAATCAGTCAAATCTTTCCACATTTTCCGCATTTCCGCTGCGGATCGACAAATATAAGACATTTCGGCGGAAAAATCCGAATTCCGGCGGGAAAAATTTTTCCGGACGCTCCGCGCCGCGGGGCATCCGACCGGCGGCGGTGCGGTTCCGAAGCCTGCCTGCGGCCGTCGAAGCGGAGGCCGCACCTTCGTCGCCGGCTTCGGAGACGGAGTGTGCGACCCTTTGCATGCGCAGAAGTCGCAGTCCGATCGCACCGCTTGGCCTGCGGCGACCCGGAACCTTCGCGTCGCCGCGGGCCGCCTTCGGCGGACGGTCCTGTGCGCACCCGCCCGTTCGTGCTGCGTGGGGCGCCGGAGGCGGGAGCCGTCGCAGGGACGGGTCTCCGCGGCATATGCGGGGCGGCGGGAGACGGTCTGCGGCTGTTCCGTCGCCGGGAAGGGCCGGGGGCGTCGCAGCGGACGGTCCGTGATAGCCCGTCCGTTCCATGCTTTTGCACCCGCCGCGAGGAGGTCCCTGCGCGGACGAAAAAATACGGACGGGATATACTAATCCGCCCGAAGGGTTCGTTTGTCCTTCGAAACGAACTTTCAAGACGAATGTACGGTTGCCTATGACGGATGTTGCCTCTGAATGACGCAAACTAAAACGGTTCATGTAATTTGTATTATGAAAAAGGCATTTTTATTTTTGGGTGTCGTCGCCGTCGCCGCGGCAGCGGGCGGTACGGCGGCTTGGCTGACGGCGCGTGCGTCGTCGCACGAGATAGAATACGTCGAACGCGAGGTGGTCCGCACCCCGGGACTGGGGACGCAGTTCACCTCCTATGAGGCGGACAAATATCCCGACCTGACCTATGCCGCCGAAAACGCCGTGAAGGCCGTGGTGAATATAGAGGTGGTGCAGGAGGTCGAGATGCGCCGGCGCAGTTACGATCCGTTCCTCGAATTTTTCGGGATTCCGCAGGGGTACGGCGGCGGGCAGCCCTTCAAGCAGGAGCGCCGCGGCGGCGGTTCGGGCGTCGTCATTTCGGAGGACGGTTATATCGTTACCAACAACCATGTAGTCGATCAGGCGACCAAGCTGCGCGTGAAGCTCAACGACGGCCGCAAGTTCGACGCCAAGGTGATCGGCACCGATCCCGCGACGGACGTGGCGCTCATCAAGATCGAGGCCGAGAAACTGCCGACGCTGCCCTTCGGATCGTCCGACGCGCTGCGGCTGGGCGAGTGGGTGCTGGCGATCGGTTCGCCCTTCGATCTGCAATCGACCATCACCGCCGGCATCGTGAGTGCCAAGGCGCGGCAGCTCGGCGCCATTCCCGACCAGTTCAGCATCGAGTCGTTCATCCAGACCGACGCCGCGGTGAACCCGGGCAATTCGGGCGGCGCGCTGGTCAACACGCACGGCGAGCTGGTGGGCATCAATACGCTCATCAAGTCCCAGACGGGCAGCTATATCGGTTATTCGTTCGCCATTCCCGAGTCGATCGTCCGCAAGGTGGTGATGGACCTGCGGGAGTACGGCGTCGTACAGCGGGCCATGCTGGGCATACAGTACAGGTTCATCGACCAGTCGTTCCTCGATGCCGAAGGCGAGGAGCTGGGGATCGACGAGCTGGGCGGCGTCTATGTCGCCAGCGTGCAGGAGGGCGGCGCGGCTTCCGAAGCGGGCGTGCGCAAGGGAGATGTGATTCTCGCGGTGGACGGCGTGAAACTCGACGGCGCCTCGACCCTGCAGGAGCAGATCGCCAAGCACCGCCCCAACGATCGGGTGAAATTGTCGGTAAAAAGAGGCGGTTCGGTGAAACAAATTGACGTTACTTTGCGTAATAAGGCAGGTAAAACGGATCTAATCACCAAAGAGGACGTAGATGTGGTCGAAGTGCTGGGCGGCAAGTTCGCGGACGCCGGTACGAAATTGTGCCGTGAGCTCGATATAGAGGGCGGCGTACAGGTCGTGCGCGTGAAGAGCGGCGGCATTCTGGCCCGCGCACGGGTGCGCGAAGGATTCGTCATCACGCACATCAACGACCGGCCGGTGCGTTCGTTGCAGGATATGCAGCGCATGACCGAAAAGGTGCGTTCGATCGACGGCATCTATCCGAACGGCCGCTCGGCGAGCTACATGCTCGTCGAATAGACTGCCGGACGGGGCCGACCGATAATGAACGATCGGCGATCGCTGCCGCTCGGTCCGAAGCCGTGGAACCTGTGATTGCCGATTGTTTATTATAAATTATTTGGAGAAATAGAAAATGCGTCAACTGAAAATTACCAAATCCATCACCAACCGCGAGAGCGCTTCGCTCGACAAATACCTTCAGGAGATCGGCAAGGAGGAGCTCATCACGGTGGAGGAGGAGGTGGAACTGGCCCAACGAATCAAGAAAGGCGATCAGGAGGCCCTCGAAAAACTCACGAAAGCCAACCTGCGTTTCGTGGTCTCGGTGGCCAAACAGTATCAGAATCAGGGCTTGAGCCTGCCCGACCTGATCAACGAGGGCAACCTCGGACTGATCAAGGCGGCCGAGAAATTCGACGAGACCCGCGGTTTCAAGTTCATCTCCTACGCCGTGTGGTGGATCCGTCAGTCGATTCTTCAGGCATTGGCCGAGCAGTCGCGCATCGTGCGTCTGCCGCTCAGTCAGGTGGGATCGCTCAATAAGATCAACAAGGCGTTCGCCCGCTTCGAGCAGGAGCACGAGCGCACGCCGTCGCCCGAAGAGCTGGCGTCGGAGCTGGAGCTTCCGAAGGAGAAGGTTACGGACACGCTCCGCGTGGCGGGGCGGCACGTCTCGGTGGACGCTCCGTTCGCCGACGGCGAGGACAACAGCCTGCTGGATGTGCTGATCAACCCCGATTCGCCCAATGCGGACCGCGGCCTGATCAACGAGTCGCTCGCCACGGAGGTGGACCGTGCGCTGGAGACGCTGACCGAGCGCGAACGCGACATCATCAAATATTTCTTCGGCATCGGCTGCTCGGAGATGACGCTCGAAGAGATCGGCGAGAAGTTCGACCTCACGCGCGAGCGGGTGCGCCAGATCAAGGAGAAGGCGATCCGCCGCCTGCGCCACTCCTCGCGCAGCAAGCTGCTGAAATCCTATCTGGGATGAGGATGATCTCAAAAGGAGCTGTCTAACAAGTCTGATTCCAACGATTTCACCCCTGCCGGAATGAATTCCGGCAGGGGTGATTTCCGATTTTCGGGACTTGTTAGACAGCCCCTTTTTGGATTGGATTGGAGCCCGTGTTATAATTCAATCATTTTGAAATCAGTCGGGGCAATACCTGCGGATGCCAGTTTCTTGAGGGTCGCTTCGACGGCAAAATCGGACTGATCGATCCCGATCCAGTTCCTTCCGTTCAGCGCTGCGGCTTTCAATGTGGTTCCGCTTCCGCAGAAACAATC
>DSLFC04102__coassemble_845_pt1 | contig 25585 bp, 18 predicted proteins | sample DSLFC04102__metabat2_high_PE_042 | metagenome-assembled genome bin DSLFC04102 | reverse complement strand
ACGGGGCGGCGACATTGCCGGGGCGTGCCGAAAATCCGTCGGACGGGCGAAAGAGGGCCGCGGACCGCATCTGCGGACGCCGCAATCCCGCACGGGCGGTCGGAAAGGCGGCGCCCCGGATGAATTTTCCGACATCCGAAGAAGGCGGGAGAGGAGACGATGCGTCCCGGCAAAGCCGACAGGACAGGCTCCGCGCGGGCAGCGGACCGGCGGATTGGAATGCAAATTGTAGCGGGTGGGGCATGAGACGAAGCATATCGGACTGGGCGGCACGTTACAGGTGCATGGATTGGGGAACGCTTTACCTGCGCATCTTCCTCGGCGGGAGCATCTTCTTCCACAACGTGTGGAAGATGCAGAACTACAACGAAATCATAGGCTCGTATCCGTCGCTCTTCGGCTCGGGCGGCGCGACGTCGTTCGTCGTCGCGAGCACCGCGGAGGTGCTGATGGCCGTCCTGTTGCTGCTGGGGTTCCGGGTGCGTTTGGCCGCAGCGGCGATGGCCGCAGGCATGCTGTGGCTCTTCTTCGCCGACGGAATCCCCTCGGGCGAAACCGCACTGGTCTATGCGGCCGTCTATGCGGCCCTCGTCATCACCGGCGGCGGCCTTTTCTCGTTCGACGGATTCGCGGCGCCCCGCAAAACCGCGAATGAGAACCGATAGAACAATATTGCGGCCTACCGGTCGACCGAGTTTCACGGAAATGTTATACCTTTGTACCCAAAATTCAACCGGAGATCGGATTACTAAACCATGACGATATGAAAACGAAGTTTTTTTCGCTCCTGCTCGCCTGCACGCTCTGCGTCTCGGCCGCAGCCGCACAAGAGCTGCCCCGCAAAGTGAACAACGTCGAAGTGCTCGACCTCGACGGCAAGCCGACCGGGCTGCCCTACTTCGGGGAAAAGAATCTGATGATCTTCTACGTCGATCCGGATCACCACAGGCAGAACAGCGATTTCACCGATGAACTCGAACGCAACCACCGCGCCGAGGGCGACAACCTCTATGCATTCGGAGTGATGAACCTCAAGGATGCGCCGATGGTGCCCAACGGCATGGCCCGCAGCATGGCGAAAAAGCGCACGGAGACCAACGGTGCCGTCGTGCTGGCCGACCAAGACCGCACGCTGAGCACGGCGTGGGGGCTGGGCGACTGCAACAACCGGTTCGTGCTGATGCTCGTGTCGAAGGAGGGCGAACTGGTCTTCCTGCGCAAAGGTCCGCTCTCCGAACAGGACATCGAGGCTTTCTACGAAACGGTGGACGACTACCGGTAACGGAACCCCGCGATGAAGGGCCACTCTCCCAAAGAAGATCCGAGAAGAGCCGTCGTGCGGAGCCGGAGCAGGTTCACCACCCTGCTGTCCGTCTGGTTCTTCGCGGCGCTGATTATCCCGAACTGCATCCTCGCCAACACGGAGCATTACTCCCTCTGGACGGTCGAATCGCTGATCCTGCTGCCGCTCGGGTTCTACATGCTCTGGAGCGTGGCGCTGCGCCGCTCGGGGATCATGATCTGGCTGGGATTCCCGTTCCTCTTCCTCGCGGCTTTCCAGATCGTGCTGCTCTATCTGTTCGGGAACTCGATCATCGCCACGGACATGTTCACCAACGTGCTGACGACCAATCCGGGCGAGGCGGGCGAGCTGCTGAGCAACATCTATCCGGCGATCATCGTCGTGTGCGTCATCTATCTGCCGCTGCTGTGGTTCGCCGCACGCGAAATAGGACACAAACGCTACATCTCGCGCACGTCCCGCGTAACGATCAGCCTGATCGGAGCGTCGCTCATGGCCATCGGACTGCTCGCACTCTACCCCGCCTACCGAACGGGCCGCGACAAACACGTGATGCGCGACGAGATTTTTCCGGTCAACGTCTTTTACAACATCACCATCTGCGCGCAGGAGTTCCGCCGGATGCAGCACTTCGAGCGCACCTCGGCGGACTTCCGTTTCCATGCGAAGCGCACGGCGCAGACGGACGGCCGCGAAATATACGTGTACGTCATCGGCGAAGCCTCCCGCGCGATGAACTGGCAGCTCTACGGATACGGCCGCGAAACGAATCCCCGCCTCGCACGGACCGAGGGGCTCGTGGTGTTCCGCAACATGCTCACCCAGAGCAATACCACGCACAAAAGCGTGCCGCTGATCCTCTCGTCCGTGGGCACGGACCAGCACAGCGAACTCTACCGCCGCAAGGGGCTGCCGGCGCTGTTCAAGGAGGCGGGATTCGAAACGTGGTTCATCTCGAACCAGTCGCCGCAGGGGGCCATGATCGACAAGCTGGCCCGCGATGCCGACCATCTGCTCTACATCCGGACGCCCCGCTACGACATGCAGCTGCTCGACGAAATGCAGCGCGCCGTCGAAAACAGCGACGCCCGGAAGATGCTCTTCGTCCTGCACTGCTACGGTTCGCACTTCAGCTACCACCAGCGTTATCCGCGCGAATTCGCCCGCTTCCGGCCCGACGGCGACGTGGCGATCTCTGCCAAACACCTCGAAAAACTCCGAAACGCCTACGACAATTCGGTCGTCTACACCGATCATTTTCTGGCGGAGACCATCGCCTATCTCGACGGTCTCGACGCCGATGCGGCGCTGCTCTATTGTGCGGACCACGGCGAGGACATGCTCGACGACAGCCGCCAGCGCTTCCTCCACGCTTCGCCCACCACGACCGCCTATCAGATCTACGTGGCCTCGCTGGCGTGGTTCTCGGACCGTTACCGGCAGCATTTCCCGGAGAAGGCCGCGGCCGCCGAGGCGAACGGCGATGCGCCCGCTACGACGCATGCGCTGTTCCACACGATGGCCGATATGGCCTCGATCGAGGGGGATCATATCCGCCGGTCGGTTTCGCTCGTCAACCCCCGATACGACCGCACGGCGCCGAGGCGCTATCTGAACGACCACAACGAAGCGGTGCCGTTCGTCCGGACCGGTCTGACACGGCTCGACATCGACACGCTGCGGAGCTACGGCGTGGAGCTGTAACGCCCGCCCCGAAGAAGGGAAGAGCCGGTTTCGCATCTCCCTCTCCCGCAGCCTTTCGCACCGCCCGAAGCTCTCCGAGGGGGGCATGGCGCCCTTTCCGCCGCGGAACGAAGCGGACGAAAGCGGGGAAAGCCCCCGATCTCCGGTCCCGACGCCGGGGGGGGCTCGCCCTTTCGCAAGCGAAAGGGCGCAGTTAGCGGTCGTCGCAGCCCGGCGGCGGGTGCGTCCAGTCCGGTGTTCGGAACAGGGCGCCCTCGTGCAATATTCGTCCGCGCAGCGGATGGCAGATTCTCGCAGCGAGAAATGTGCGGAGAGAGAACGGAGCGGCGGCGGGCGTGAAGAGACGGGGACGGGGCGTCCGAACGGAGCGAGCCGCCGGACGAGGCGCAGCGCGGGGCCGCGGGAGAAAAAGGAGCGGCTGACCGGTATTCGCCCGCCCTCTTGAGAATCGCCCTGCTCGGGAACGCTCCCGGACAGCGGCGGGACGACCGGAAGGAGGGCATGAAAAAGGGCTGCCCGACAAGTCCCGGACAGCCCCTTATCCCTCATCGGGCAGCGCTTATTTCGTAGCCTCTACCGATACTTTGCGGAACTCTTTCATCAGTTTCGAAAGCTCCAGCGCGGCTTTGCGGGCACGCATGCCGGCCGCTTTGTTGCCTTTCACCACCTGAAGTTCGGCGTTCTCGGCGAACGCCTCGTACTGTTCTTTGATCTGATCTACTAACTCTTTCATAACGTGTTTCGATTAAATTTTGGGTCTGTTGTCTTCGCAAAGATATAAAATTTATCGATTTTCCAATTATTTTGCGTAAAAAAAACGCCTGTACGGGCTCTGATCGTGCTTTTTTAAGTCCGGCCGGAATATCGCGGCGGTATATTTTTTGTCCGTATCCCCGGCATAATTCCAACGTTATGTGCAAGATCATCACCTCGCTCCTGCTGGCTGCGGCGCTCCTCGCCGCAGGATGCGAAAGCCGCAAAAAACCGGAGGCCATGCCTCCCCTGCGGGTCGTTACGGCCCGAGCCGCAGCGGACAGCCTGCCCGTCCGCATGAGTTTCATCGGGTATCTCGAAAGCAACTACGACGCCGTGATCCAGCCCCGCGTCAACGGGTACCTCGCTTCCAAGCGGTACGAGAACGGCATGCCCGTGAAGAAGGGGCAGCTTCTCTTCACGATCGACCCCGTGCAGCTCTCGACCACGATGCTCGCGGCCGAAGCGGCGCTGCAATCGGCCCGCGCACAGGAGATAGAAGCCAAGAACAACTACGAACGCGCCGTGCCGCTGTCGAAGATCAACGCCATCAGCCGGTCGCAGCTCGACCAGTACACCGCGCAGTACGAGGCGGCCGCCGCAGCGGTGCGTTCGGCCGAACAAACCCTGCGCAACGCCCAGCTCGAAGTGGGGTACACGAATCTCTACGCCCCCATCGACGGCATCATCGAACACACGCCCGCGCACGTGGGCGACTACGTGGGACCCGGGACGCAGTTCAGCGTGCTCACGACCATCTCGAACCTCGACACGATGACCGTGGACGTGGCGATCCCCATGTCGCAATATCTGAGCTATGCCGCGCCCGGACGGTCGATCTACGAAAACGACGGACTGCTGTCCGACATACGGCTCACGCTGGCCGACGGCGTGCAATATCCGCTCGAAGGCCGATACGACTACACGCGCAAGGACGTGTCGAACACCACGGGGACGATCGTGCTCGTGGTGATGTTCCCCAACCCCGACCTCACGCTCAAGGCGGGGCAGTTCGCCCGCGTGGAGGCCAACGTCGGCGGCGCGCGGCCCCGCATCGTGGTGCCGCAGCAGGCCGTGGATCAGGCGCAGGGGCTCAACTCCGTGTGGATCGTGAAGCCGGACAGCACGGCGGAATACAGACGTGTGGAGCTGGGCGACACCTATGGTAAAATGTGGTGCATCGAATCGGGCGTCGGGGCCGGCGAGACCGTCGTGGTTTCGGGGCGTCAGAAACTGCGCGACGGCATGAAGGTCGTGCCCGTAAAAGAGTAGGAGGGGCTATGGAAAAATTCTTCGTATCGAGGCCCATCTTCGCCATCGCGCTGGCCGTGGTCATCGTGCTCGTGGGGGCCGTCTCGATCGGGACGCTCCCGATCGAACAATATCCCGACATCACGCCGCCCGTGGTGGAGGTCTCGGCCACCTACGACGGGGCCGACGCCGAGACGGTGAACAATGCCGTGGCCACGCCCGTGGCGCAGAACGTCATGGGCGTGAGCGACATGCTCTACATGCAGGCCACCAGCGCCAACGACGGCTCGATGAGCCTGCAAGTAACGTTCGACATCGGATCGGACCCCGATCTGGACGCCATCTTCACGCAGAACCGCGTGTCGACCGCCACGCCGCTGCTGCCGGCCACGGTTACCAAACAGGGCGTAACGACGCAGAAGACCATGACCGGATTCCTGCTCGTGTACGCCCTCTACAGCGACGGCCGCTACGACGACGAGTTCCTCTCGAACTACGCCTACATCAACCTCCAGAACGAACTGCTCAAGATCGACGGCGTGGGAAAGGTGAGCATCATGGGCGCCGGAGAGTACGCCATGCGCATCTGGCTCCGCCCCGACGTGCTCAAATACTACGGCATCTCGATCGGCGAGGTTACATCGGCCATCGAAATGCAGGGCGGCATCTACCCCGCCGGACAGTTCGGGGCGGAACCCGCGCCCGACGGCACGGCCTACACCTACACCGTAACGATGCCCGCGCAGATCTCGACCGCCGAGGAGTTCGGCGACATCGTGATCCGCACCACGCAGCAGGGGCAGCAGATCCGCATACGCGACGTGGCGGAGGTCTCGCTCGGAAGCCAGAGCTACGGCGTCAGCTCGCTCTTCGGCGGCGCTCCGACGGCGCTCGTGGTGGTCTATCAGGAGCCGGGCAGCAATGCCGTGGAGGTCGGCGCGAAAGTCGGCGATGCCATCGCAAAGCTCGAAAAACGGCTGCCGGACGGCATCCGCTGCACCACGGTCGTGGATACGACGACCAGCATCAAGGCCGGCATCGAGGATATATTCCGCACGCTCGTCATCGCCCTCGTGCTGGTGATCCTGATCATCTACCTCTTCATTCAGGACTGGCGCGCGACGATCATTCCGCTCGTGGCGATCCCCGTGTCGCTCGTCGGCGCCTTCATGCTCTTCCCGCTCATGGGATTCTCGATCAACATCATCTCGCTGCTGGGGCTGGTGCTGGCGATCGGACTGGTCGTGGACGACGCGATCGTCGTCGTGGAAGCCGCGCAGGTCAACATCGCGGCCGGCATGACGCCCCGCAAGGCGGCGCTCGAAGCCATGCACAACGTCTCGTCGCCGATCGTGGCCACCACGGTGGTGCTGCTCGCGGTGTTCGTCCCCGTGTCGTTCACGGGCGGAATCACGGGGCTGCTGTTCCGGCAGTTCGCCATCACGATCGCGGTCTCGGTGGTGCTCTCGGCCTTCAACGCCCTCACGCTCTCGCCCGCGCTCTGCGCCCTGCTGCTACGGCCCAAGGAGCCCGCGAAAAAGGGCTTCTTCGCCGCCTTCAACCGCTGGTTCGGACGCCAGATGGACCGCTACACGCACTTCTCGTCGACGGCCGTGAAGCACGTGGCCCGCACGGGCATCTTCGTCGCGGCCGTCCTCCTCGCGATCTTCTTCGTCTGGCGCACGCTCCCGGCCGGATTCCTGCCCGAGGAGGATCAGGGATACGTCATGGTGATGGTCAACACGCCCGAAGCCTCGTCGCTGCAAACCACGCAGCAGACGATGCTCGAAGCGGACGCCGTCATCAAACGGCTGCCCGAGGTGCAGTCCACGTCGTTCGCCGCCGGCTTCAACATGATGGCCGGCATCGCCTCGACCGACAGCGGCATCATCTTCGTTTCGCTCGTGGACTACGCCGACCGCAAGCTCTCGGCCATGCAGATCGCGCAGCAGCTCAACGCAGAGCTCTACGCGGCGGTCCCCGGAGCCGAATGCTACGCCTTCATCCCGCCCTCGATCCCGGGCATCGGCATCTCGTCGGGCGTATCGGTCGAGGTGCAGGACCTCGAAGGCCGGGGGACCGCCTACCTCGCGGCCCAGACCGACCGGCTGATCGACACGCTGCGCAAGACGGAGGGGATCGCCTCGGTAACGACGCAGTTCAACGCCGGCATCCCCCAGCGGCGCCTGCGCATCGACAAGGAGCAGGCCCTCAGTCAGGGAGTCGACCTCGGCGAACTCTACGGCGAACTGACGGCCCTGCTGGGCGGCTCGTACATCAACAACTTCAACCGTTTCGGCAAGCTCTACCAGACCTATCTGCAAGCGGCGCCCGACTACCGGATCGGCCGCCGGTCGCTCGACAGCTACTACATCGAGAACGGTTCGGGCGCGAGCGTGCCCGTCGCGGCGCTGGTGGAGGTGGTCGACACGGTGGGCGTGGAATACGTCTCGCAGTTCAATCTCTACCGCTCGATCTCGCTGACGATCAGCCCCGCGGCCGACGCATCGACTTCGACCGCGATGAAAGCCGTCGAAGCCGCGGCGGACGAAGTGCTGCCCGACGACGTGGGGATCGCATGGAGCGGCATATCCTATCAGGAGGCCAACGCCTCGAAAACCGGCGGGCTGGTCTATCTGCTGGCGCTCGTCTTCGTCTTCCTCGCGCTGGCGGCCCTCTACGAATCGTGGGGGCTGCCGCTCGCCATACTCATGAGCGTGCCGGTGGCCGTGCTGGGCGCGGTGCTCTTCATCGCAGGCGCGCACCTGACGGACCCGCTCTTCGTGAACAACATCTACATGCAGATTTCGCTGGTGATGCTCATCGGGCTGGCGGCCAAGAACGCCATTCTCGTCGTGGAGTACGCCGACCGGCTCTTCTTCGAAGAGGGCAAGTCGCTGCTCGAAGCGACCGTCGGTGCCGCCCGGCTGCGCGTGAGGCCGATCGTCATGACCGCCTTCGCGTTCATTCTGGGCGTCATGCCGCTCATCTTCGCCAGCGGCGTCTATGCCACCGCGCGCAACATCATGGGCGTGGCGCTCGTGGGCGGCATGCTCTTCGCCACGCTGCTGGGCATCTTCGTCTACCCCGCGCTCTACTACCTCGTGGGGCGCATCGGACGCTTCGAACGCCGGCGCGAACGCAAAAAAGAACTTGAAGCCGAATTGAAATGAAACACAGACTGATCGCCGCGCTATGCTGCGCCGCACTCTTCGCCTCCTGCATGCCGAAGCTCTACCCGCCCGAGGTCGACGTGCCCGAAAAGTATCTCCATGCCGGACGGGACGCCGGCGACAGCACGACGATCCCCGTCCGCTGGTGGGAGATGTTCTGCGATCCGCAGCTGAACCTGCTCGTCGAGACGGCCCTCACGAACAACCGCGACCTCCTCTCGGCCGCATCGCGCATCGCCCAAGCACGCGACCAGCTGGCCGTGGCGCGGTCGGAGTTCATGCCGTCGGTGGGGCTGGACGTCTCGGCCGAGGGCGACTACACGTCCCGGACCGAGATCGTGCAGAGCTACGCCGTCGAACCCGCGCTCACGTGGGAGGTGTCGCTCTTCGGCGCACTCCGGAATACGGACCGCGCCGCACGCGCCCGGATCCTCGCCAGCGAATGGGCATGGCGCGGCGTCGGGCTGTCGCTCGCGGCCGAGGTCGCCACGACCTACTTCACGCTGCTGCAATACCGGAGCGATCTGGAAATAGCCCGCCGCAGCTACGGGCTGCGGCGCGAATCGGCCGCGCTGATCGACTCGATGTTCCGCTACGGCATGTCGGACGGCGTGGCGCTCGAACAGGCCCGCAGTCTGGTCTACACGGCGGCGGCCGACATCCCGCAATACAGCCGCGCCGTGGAGCAGACGCGGCTGTCGCTCTCGACGCTGCTCGGGCAGACGCCCCAGCTGGCCGACACCCTCTGCGACTGCCGGGCGCTGGAGACGGACTGCCGTCCGGAGGAGATCCCCGCCGGACTGCCTTCGGCGCTGCTGGAGCGGCGGCCCGACGTGATGGAAGCCTACTACACCATGCAGCAGGCGGCCTTCGAGGTGGGAATCGCCCGTGCGGCGCGCTATCCCTCGATCGCGCTGACGGGCAAGGGCGGCGTCGCCAGCACGTCGGTCAAAGGGCTGACCTCGGGCGACCCGTGGGCGTGGACCGCCGTGGGGTCGCTCGCGCAGCCGATCTTCTCGTTCGGCAAACTCCGCCGCAGGGAGCTGGCCGCGAAGGAGAGCTACATGCAGAGCGTCTTCGCCTACGAACAGACGGTGCTCGAAGCGTTCGCCGACGTAGAGACGGCGCTCGCGGCCATCGGGACCTACCGCTCGCAGACCGAGCAGACCCGGCGGCTGGTCGAAGCCAACGAACGTCTTGCGGACATGACGCGCGCGCTCTATCTGAGCGGCATGGCGGACTACCTCTCGGTGATCGACGCCGAACGCAGCCTCTACGAATCGCAGATGGAGCTGGCGAACCTCACGGCGCAGCAGTACATCGCCTGCATCGACCTCTGCAAGGCGCTGGGCGGCGGCTGGTGAAATACCTACTAATGGGGATAGTCCGTTCGGACGGAATTCGCTATCTTTGCGGGCAAAAAAACATTGCGAAAAAGTATGCGTCTTTCCGAACTGAAAACGGGCGAATCGGCCACGATCCTCAAGGTAACGGGCCACGGAGGATTCCGCCGCCGCATCATGGAAATGGGATTCGTGCGCGGACAGCGCGTGGAGGTGGTGCTCAACGCACCGCTGCGCGACCCGATCGAATACCGCATCATGGGCTACGACCTGTCGCTGCGGCGCAGCGAAGCCGACATGGTGGTGGTCGTGCCGGACGACGAGGCCGGACGCGGACGCCGGGCCGGCACCGCAGGCGGGGATGCGTCCGAACGCCGCGAACGGTGCGAGGAGTGCTGCGGATGCACCCCGGGCGACGGGGCTCCGGCACCCGGGACGGCGCAGGCGGCCGGCCCCGAGACCATCTACGTGGCGCTCGTGGGCAACCCCAACAGCGGCAAGACGTCGCTGTTCAACGCCATATCCGGCCGGCACGAGCACGTGGGCAACTACGGCGGCGTTACGGTGGACGCCAAGCGGGGATATGCCCTCTACAAGGGATACCGCATCGAGATCACCGATCTGCCGGGCACCTATGCCCTCTCGGCCTATACGCCCGAGGAACTCTACGTGCGGCGCCATCTGGCCGAGCAGGCGCCCGACGTGATCGTCAACGCGGTGGTCGCTTCGAACCTCGAACGCAACCTCTACCTCACCACCGAACTGATCGACCTGAGCCAGCGCATGGTCGTGGCGCTGAACATGTACGACGAACTGGAGGCCAGCGGCGCGCGGCTCGACTACGACAGCCTCGGGCGGATGCTCGGCGTGCCGATGGTGCCCGTCGTGGCCCGCAGCGGACGGGGGATCGAGGAACTGCTCGACACGGTGGTCGCCGTCTACGAGAACCGCGACAGCCGCGTGCGGCACATACACATCAACGAAGGCCCCGTCATCGAAGAGAGCCTGCGCGAGCTCAACGGCGACCTCAGCGCCCACCGCACCCAGCTGCCGCAGTACTTCCCGCCCCGCTACTTCTCGCTCAAGCTGCTCGAACGCGACCGGCAGGCCGAGCAGGCGCTCCGCACGTGCGAACGCTATCCGAAGTGGATCGAAATCCGCGACCGCGAAGCCCGGCGCATCGAGGAGGCGCTGGGCGAAGATGTCGAAACGGCGCTCGCGAACCAGAAATACGGGTTCATCTCGGGCGCCCTGAAGGAGACCTACACGCCCGGGCGGCAGGAGGAGGCGACGGCCACGTCGGTGATCGACGCCTTCGTAACGCACAAGCTCTGGGGGTTCCCGATCTTCTTCTTCCTCATGTGGCTCATGTTCTACTGCACGTTCAGCCTCGGGGCCTATCCGCAGGAGTGGATCGAGACGCTCGTGGGCTGGATCGGCACGGGCATCGAGACGTGGATGCCCGACGGATCGCTCAAGGACCTGCTCGTCGACGGCGTCGTCGGAGGCGTGGGCAGCGTGATCGTCTTCCTGCCCCAGATCATGATCCTCTACCTCTTCATCTCGTTCATGGAGGACTCGGGCTATCTGGCCCGCGCGGCTTTCATCATGGACAAGGTGATGCACCGCATCGGCCTGCACGGCAAGTCGTTCATACCGCTCATCATGGGCTTCGGGTGCAACGTGCCCGCCATCATGGCCACGCGCACGATCGAAAGCCGCAGCAGCCGGCTCATCACGGCGCTCATCACCCCCTTCATGTCGTGCAGCGCCCGGCTGCCGATCTATCTGCTGCTGGCCGGGACCTTCTTCCCGTCGCACGCGGGGCTGGTGTTGTTCGGCCTCTACGTGCTGGGCATTCTGGTCGCCGTGATGACCGCCCGGCTCATGCGCCGCAGCTTCTTCAAGGTGGACGAAACGCCCTTCGTCATGGAGCTCCCCCCCTATCGCATGCCGACGTGGAAGGCCACGATGTCGCACATGTGGGACAAGTGCGCGCAATACCTGCGCAAGATGGGCGGACTGATCCTCGCGGCTTCGGTGATCGTCTGGTTCCTGAGCTACTACCCGCGTCCCGAAGCGGGCCAGAGCTACGAACAGCACTACGAAAACTCCTATCTGGGCCGCGTGGGCAAAGCCTGCGAGCCGGTGTTCGAACCGCTGGGGCTCAACTGGAAGGCCAGCGTGGCCGTGCTGTCGGGCGTGGCGGCCAAGGAGATCGTCGTGAGCACGATGGGCGTGCTCTACTCCGAGAGCGCGGACGCACCCGCCGAAGCCGATGCGCCGGAGAAGCTCCGCACGGAGCGCATCGGAGGCGCGGACGGCCCGACCGGAATACGTGTCGCCGAGAATGCTTCCGCAGAGGCGGCGGACGACGGAACCGGCGCCTCCGCGGACGAAGAGGAGGCGATCGACAATCTGCCGCAACGTCTGCTGGCGAGCGGCGATTTCACGGCGGCTTCGGCGGCCGGATTCCTCGTCTTCATCCTCATATACTTCCCCTGTCTGGCGACCATCGCGGCGATCGCGGCGGAGTCGGGGTGGAAATGGGCGGCCGGAAGCGTCGTTTACAGCACCGCGCTGGCTTGGATCATGTCCTATCTGACCTATCGGATCGTGCAATTCTTCGTGTGAGCGATGCAACCCACGTGGCAGGACATAGTCGTCTGGATCATCGGTGCGGCCGTCGTCGCAGCGGTAGGCCGGCGGCTCGTGTGCGCCTTGCGCGGCAAACGCAGGGGCGGGTGCGCCTCGTGCGGTTCGAGGGGCTGTCCGATGCACGGCGCCGGCACGCGGGACAGACGCAAGCGCTGAAGACGGACGAGCGCCGGGGCCGGAGGCGACGGTGTGCCGGCCCGATACGGACGCGGCAGGAGAAGAGCCGGCCGGAAAGGCAGGACGGGAACGGGGGTGTCCGACAAGTTTGGTGGCACCCCCTTTTTCATTCGTGCCGCTATTCGAGAACTTTTCCGAATACGCAATTCTCAGAGCGTTGAAAATACCCGTTAGGCAGCCGTTTTTCGCGCCATCCGCTCGGATGACCGGGCAGGCGCACGGGAACACTCGGTTCCGGCGGAGGGCGGCGGTTCGTCGCGGCCGCCGGCTTTCTTGCGTATAAAAGCCTCTCCACGGAGGAGGGCGGCACTTCGCGGGTTATTGCGGGCAGGTGCACGGGAACACTCGGTTCCGGCGGAGGGCGGCGGTTCGTCGCGGCCGCCGGCTTTCTTGCGTATAAAAGCCTCTCAACGGAAGAGGGAATTGCGGAGCGGGTTCGGCGAGCTGCGCGCGGCAGGTTCGGCTGAGAGTTGCGTTCTTAGCGGATTGGGCCGAATTCCGACGGGTCAAGCTCCGAACTGGAACCGTGCCCGCCGCAGACGATGCGCCCCGGCCGCGCGATGCAGGTCGGACAGCGCTTCAGGGCGGACGGGAAGCGGAGCGAAGACGGCGTGCGGCTGCGAGGGGCACGGAAGAGCGGATACGGACACGCATGCGGCAGTCTGCGGTCGTTACGCCGGAGGGATCGTCCGTCAGCGAGGGGCGCCCGAAGCGCGGAGGGAACGAGGAAAAGCCGGTAGGCCCCTCCCCTTTCGGGAACTGCCGGTTCGCGGAAAACACTCGGAGGCGGTAGGAATGAAATGAGGCCGCCCTGCGCAATTCGTCGGACAGTCTCTTCTTTCGGTCGGAAAGCGGATAGGGAGTGGGGCCGGCTTCCTCACCTCACCTCACCTCACCTCGTCTCCCCCCCCCTTCTCTCCTTTCTACTACTCGGTTCCGCCCCGTCAGAGAGCGAACAGGATGAATATCTGGGCCGTCAGCACGCGAAGGAACATCACCACGGGATAGACCGTCGAATAGCCCACGGCCGGCATGTCGTTGCCCGCAGTGGCATTGGCGTAGGCCAGCGCGGGGGGATCGGTCGTACTGCCGGCGATCAGTCCCATGAGCGTATAATAGTTCATCCTGAGCCACAGGCGCGCCGCGACCGCCACGATGAGAATCGGAATCACGGTAATCAACACGCCGTAACCGATCCAGCGATAGCCGCCGTTCAGGATCGCATCCACGAAACCGTCGCCGGCGCCGATGCCCACCGCAGCGAGAAAGAGCGCGATGCCCACTTCGCGCAGCATGAGGTTGGCGCTCTGCGTGGTGTAGGTTACGAGGTGGAAGTGGGTGCCGAAGCGGCCGATGAGGATCGCCACGATCAGCGGACCGCCCGCCAGCCCCAGTTTCACGGGCTGGGGTACATTGAGCAGCGGCACGGAGCCCAGCAGCACGCCGAGCGCGATGCCGACGAAGATCGTCAGCAGGTTGGGCTGGTCGAGTTTCTTGAGCGAGTTGCCCAGCACCTTGGCCGTCTGCTCCACCGCCGAACGGGGGCCGACGACCATCACGCGGTCGCCGATCTGGAGTTCGAGCCCCTGATAGGGAATCAGGTCCACGCCCGAACGGTTGACGCGCGTGATGTTGATGCCGTACTTGGTGCGCAGGCGCAGGTCGGAGAACTTCTTGCCGTTGATCTCGGAGCGCGTAACGAGAATGCGGCGCGAGACGAGCTCCGAGTCGGGCGTGTTGTTGCCCCACGCCACGTCGTCCATCTCCACCTCATGACCGAAAAAGGCCACGATCGCCGGCAGGTCCTCGGCGTCGGCGATGACCCACAGCCGGTCGCCCTGATGCACCGTGCTGTCGGCGTCGGCCATTGCGACCGAGCCGTCGGGGCGCATGATGCGCGAAATGACGAACTGACGCTTCACCAGATCGCGCATGTAGGCCACCGTGCGGCCGTCGAGCAGTTCGTTGTTGAATTCGATCGAAACCTTCGAAGCGAGCTTATGCTCGCGGGAGAGCGCCGCGAGCGCTTCGTTCTCCTGCTCGAACTTCACGCGCAGCGCATAGCGGACGAAGATCATCGAGGCGATGATGCCGACCACGCCCAGCGGATAGGCCACCGCATAGCCCAATGCGATCGAAGGATCGTCGATGCCCGAGGCGTCGGTGTAAGCCTGCTGTGCGGCGCCGAGGCCCGGGGTGTTGGTAACGGCGCCCGAGAGCACGCCCACCATTGTCGGGATCGGCGTCCCGGTGGCGACGTGGATCGCATAGGCCACGGCCACGCCGAGCAGCACGATCGCCGCAGCGCAGCCGACGAGCTGCAAGCCGCCCTGCTTGAACGAGGAGAAAAAGCCCGGGCCGACCTGAAGGCCGATCGAGAAGACGAAGAGAATCAATCCGAACTCCTTGACGAAATGGAGCACGTCGCCGTCGACGGTCATGCCGAAATGGCTGAGCGCGATGCCCACGAAGAGCACCCACGTGATGCCGAGCGAGACGCCGCCGATCTTCACCCGGCCGAGCAGGATGCCGACGGTGATGGCCAACGCGAACGTCAGGACGGCATGGGCGATGCCGCTGCCGAAAAAGAGAGAGTAGAGCCACTCCATATGAAAAGCCGCTTTTGTGTAGGGTAAAGTTTTAGGTGCCGCAAAAGTAGTATTTTCCGGAGATTAAAAAAACTTAATAGAGGTATTTTTCCATCAGAGGCAGCAGAACCGCCGTAACCAGTCCCATCAGCGCCATCGCCAAACCCGAGAGCGCACCCTCGACGGCGCCGAGTTCGATGGCGCGCGCCGTGCCGATTCCGTGGGCCGCCGAACCCAGTGCGAAACCGAGGGCTTCGGGATCGCGGACCCCGCAGCGGCGGAGTATCCACTCGCCGAAAAGGCTGCCGAAGATGCCGACGCAGAAGACCACGACCGAGGTCAGCGTAACCATGCCGCCCAGCGGCTCGGCCACCGAGACGGCGATGGGGACCGTAACAGACTTGGGAGCCAGCGAGGTGAGCACCGTGCGTTCGGCCCCGAAAGCCATGGCGATGTAGACGACGCTCAGCACCCCCAAGACGCACCCCACGACCGCCGAGACGAGCACCGGAAGCAGACGTCCGCGGATCCGATTCACCTGTTCGTACATCAGATAGCCCAGAGCCACGACCGAAAGACCGAGGCCGAAATCGAGGAGGCCGGTCGCCTGTTCGTACCGGGCGTACTCGATGCCGCAGACTTCGAGCACGCCGATCATCGCGGCGAAGGCGAGCAGGACGGGATGGAGCACGACGGCATGCGTCCGGCGGTAGAGCGACGCGCCGAGGCAGTAGAAGCCGACGGTGGCCGTCAGCAGGAAAAGGTCGCTATGGACGATAGACCGGATCATCTTCTCTCTTGCGGCGGTTGATCGACTGGAAGGTCCGCCCGACGCTCACCAGCACGACGACGGTGCTCACGATACCCGAGACGACGATGGCCCAGAGATTCTCGGCGATCGTCCGCCACGAAACCATCAGCCCCACGCCGTACGGCACGAAAAAGAGCGCCATGGCGCCCAGCAGGAAGCGGGCCGCGGGGCGCACGGTCTCGGCCTTCACCCACCGCAGGCTGAGCGCCGCGAAGAGCAGCACCATGCCCGCGATGTTGCCCGGCACGTACCCTCCCGTGCAATGGCTCAGGACGTTGCCGGCGAGCCAGAAAAGCAGTATGTAGAAAAGTCCCGTCATCCGAGCGGCAAAGGTACGAATAAATCGGGGGCAAAAGCAACTTTTTTTTGCATTTCGCCGGGAGGCGATACCCGAGGCGGGGTCGAACGTCGCGGAGAAGCCGGGGGTAAAAGCCGTTTTTCCGCGTTTTGCCGGAACGCACGGAAGCCGGGCGGATCGAAGGCGGCGGACGACCGGGGAGAATATCCGCCGCCGGCCCGGCAGTCGGGAGGCGAGATGCCGCGCGGGCGCACCGGAGCGGAAACGATGCCGTCCGGGGGGGGAAAGGTGGCTGTGAGTAGATCGTCCGGAATCGGGAGGATCGGAGGCGGGCGGAAGGAGGAGGTTCGCAGATGCTTCCCGCAGAGTGCGGGGCTCGCGTCGGTGCGGCGGAGAAGGCGAGACCGGGATCGGGGCGGGCGGAAATGCGCTCCGAAACGCTGCACCGCCGGCGGTGCGGAGCCTGCCGGAAAGCCGGACCGCGGCATCGGGTCCGCCGGCAACGGGGAATGAGGCATTCCCGGGGAGGGAAGGCGCCGCCTTGGCCGCACGTGCGCCCGCCGGTGCGGAGCGAGCGCAACGGGACGGGTGCCCCGGCGAATCCCGTTTTCCGTAGGGTTTTACACGGGAGCGCCGGACGGAGAAGCGTCCGCGCAGCGCGGCATCGCCGGGTCGGTCGCGGGCGTACCTGCTTCAGCCCGCACCTGCGGTCGTCGGAAGCCCGGCTGCGAAAACGTCGTGCGCTGTCTCGCCGGACGGGCCGCGGCGCAGGAAAGTCCGGCGCAGAGGCATGCAGGGAGGGGACGTGCGGCCGGGGCGGTGCATTTCCCGCGCCGGGCGGCGGTTTCGGCACGAAAGGTGCCCGGCCAGTACGCAACAGGCTCTTCGCCGGAGAGAGGCCCCGCAAGCGGCGGACCGCATCGGCAAGAAGCCGGGACGAACAATCGCAATACGATGAGTTTCAATATACCAAGAACCCGGAAAAGGCGGGTCGTAATCATCGGCGGCGGTTTCGCAGGAGTGAAGCTCGCCCGCCGGCTGCGCCGATCGGACTATCAGGTGGTGCTCGTGGACCGGAACAACTATCATCAATTCCAGCCGTTGATTTATCAGGTGGCGTCGGCCGGTCTGGAGCCCTCTTCGATCTCGTTTCCGTTCCGAAGGATCTTCCGCAAACAACGCGATTTCCACTTCAGAATGGCCGAAGCGCAGGCCGTCGACCCGCAGCGCAACACCCTGCGGACCTCGATCGGGTCGCTGGAGTACGACGAACTCGTGCTGGCCGCGGGCACGACGACCAACTTCTACGGAAACGAACACCTCCGGAGCCACGCGCTGCCGATGAAGAGCGTCGCGGAGGCGACGGCACTGCGCAATACGCTGTTGACGAACTTCGAACGGGCGCTCACCTCGTCCTCGGAGCGCGAACGCGACGAACTGCTGAACGTGGTCGTCGCGGGCGGAGGCGCAACGGGCGTCGAGATCGCCGGAGCGCTCGCCGAAATGAAGCGTTTCGTGCTGCCGCGCGACTATCCGGATCTTCCGGCGGAGCGGATGCGCATCCATCTGGTCGAAGCGGGCGACCGTCTGCTGGCCGGAATGTCGGCCCCCTCGTCGGATGCCGCGAGGCGTTTTCTGAGCCGCATGGGCGTGGAGATTCTGCTCGGCAAAAAGGTTACGGACTACCGCGACCGCAGCGTGGTGTTCGACGACGGGAGCGGGCTGCCCTCGCTGACCTTCATCTGGGTGAGCGGCGTCGAAGCCGAACGCATCGGAGACGAGGGCCTGCTGCCCACGGGCCGCGGGGGCCGTATCCGCGTCGATGCCTTCAACCGCGTGGAAGGGTACGACAACATCTACGCGATCGGAGACCAGTGCATCCTGCGAGGCGATCCGGACTATCCGGACGGGCACCCCCAACTGGCGCAGCCCGCCATTCAGCAGGGAGAACGTCTCGCGGACAACCTCTGCCGCAAGGCGTCGGGAAGACCGATGGTGCCGTTCCGATACCGCAATCCGGGCGTCATGGCGACCGTGGGGCGCAACCGCGCCGTGGCCGAAATCGGGAAGCTGCGCATCGACGGCTGGGCGGCATGGACGATGTGGCTCGTGGTGCACCTGCGCTCGATCCTCGGCGTGAAGAACAGAATCATCGTATTCGTAAATTGGGTCTGGAACTATTTCACCTACGACCAGTCGCTTCGGCTGATCCTGCGTGCGGGCCGAGACGGCACGGCGCCGCAGACGGACGGGATGCCGTGCGCACCGACGGAGAAGTGAGACCCGCGAAAGACTGCGGAACAGACATCCGGACGGGAGCGGACCGAAACGGCACGGCGCCGCAGACGGACGGGACGCCGTGCGCAGCCGCAGCAGCAACCCCGAGTTTCCCGGCGCGGAAAGGGGCTTCGGGGGATGCCGGAAGCCCCTCCCATAACGTCCGGCAGATGGCGGAGGTCCGGCGGGCGGCATGCGTCGCGGCATCGCAGGAAGGGGGAAAGCGGATTCCGCGAGGGCGTTCTTCCGCATCGCACACGAAGACGGAAACGGCCAGCGGGCACAGGCGGAAATTCGGAAGTCCGCCGGATTCGGGGCAAACGGCAGGACGGCGCAGCAGCGGCCGCCGCTGCCTGCCGAAATTCGCAATGAAACAAAGATCGCGCGGCAAGCGCCTCCCCCACTCGCGGAGCCCCCTCCTTCGGCTGGAGGGCGGGAGCGACAGGAGCGGAAAGAAAGGCCGTCCGACAGATCCCGAAAATCGGAAACCGCCCCCGACGGAGCCACTCCGTCAGGGGCGGAATCGTGAAACGGAGGCTCGTTGGAGAGCCTCGTCCGGTGGAGCTGGCGGGAGTCGAACCCGCGTCCAAACAGGGAGCCCGAAGGCTTTCTACACGCTTAGCCGCCATTCGATCCTTCTTCCCGTTCACGGCAGGCGGCAGCCTCGCCCGGGACCCAGCTTCTTCGTTTCGCCCGCCGGCCGAAGCCTCCGGCGGACTATCCCTAAAGAGATGATACCCCGTATGAACAGCGGTTAAAGGGCGGAACCGCCGTTCGGGATACTCGTCGCACGACCGCCTCGGGCCACGCGATTAAGCCAATTTTCCTTGAAAATTAGGCAGCGAGTGCATAGCTGTTATTGCCATTTGAATGTTGAGCGTCGGGATTAACGAGCCGCCACACAGCGCTCGGCGTGCTTACCGACAAACTCTGCCTGCTGTCAAAACCGGTCAGCCCCGAGTTTGCGTGGAAACCGAGTGCAAAGATAATACAAAAATTCCGGAATCGCCGCCGGTGCGGGCAAATTTCGACGGATGGCCGGCGGAATCGGCTCCTGCACGGGCCTGCGGACGATCGCTGCTCCTGCAACCGAGGGGGGGGGAGGGCCGCGCCGCGCCCGAAGGTTTCCGTCCAGCCGGCGGACGGGAGGCGCGGACGGGGAAGGGGCTTTGTCCGTCCGCAGCGGAGAGCGGCCGGAATCATCGGGAGGCGGAGTGCGGAACAGATTCGTGCAGACCGGTTCGTCCCGGAGCCGACCGCCGGACATGCGGGGTATTTTCCGAGAAGGAAGGGGCGTCGCGTCATGGCCCCTCCGAGGCGCCCCGTCCGGCATTCGAACGGCCTTTCGGAGGCCGGACGGGGGGGGGCGGGCGAAGCAAGCCCCTTTCGGCGCTTCCGGTGCACCTTCGGGCAGGGCGAAGAGGGGGAGGCGGAAGACATTTTGCGGATCGGCGCCGGCGGCGGAAAATGCATGCGGCATCCGGCGGAACGTGCGCGGGGAGGCTGCGTGCGGGACCCGCCCGGCGGAGCGCAAACGGGCCCCGGGCCGGAACCGCGGCCGGGCGGGCTCCGGAGCCGGCAACAATTCCGCGGGCATATGCGCGTTTTATCGCCGGAATTTCGTATCTTTGTCCGGATCTTAGTTCTGATGCAACCGCAAATGGAGAAGCAAATCGTCGTCCGGCTGCGCAACGCCGCCATCTACCACGCCGACAACCCGTTCGGCTCCTGTTCGCCCCGCAAACTCGCCGAACGCGGCGAGATGGTCCTCGCAGACATAGACTTCGAAGTGGCCCGAGGCGAATTCGTCTATCTGATCGGCCGCGTCGGCAGCGGCAAAAGCACGCTGCTCAAGACGCTCTACGCCGAGAACCGGCTCGTTACGGGCGAAGGCGAAGTGGCCGGATTCGACCTGCGCAGCCTCCGCCGGAAGGATATCCCCTATTTGCGGCGCAAGCTCGGGATCGTCTTTCAGGACTATCAGCTCCTCACCGACCGCAACGTCTTCATGAACCTCTACTACGTGATGAAGGCGACGGGGTGGAAAAACGAGGGCGAAATCCGCCGCCGCATCGACGAAGTGCTGCGGGTGGTCGAGTTGCAGAACAAGAGCTACAAGATGCCGTTCGAACTCTCGGGCGGCGAACAGCAACGTCTGGTGATCGCACGTGCGCTGCTGAACGATCCCAAGCTGCTGCTGGCCGACGAGCCGACGGGCAACCTCGACCCCGTTACGGCCGAAGGGATCATGCGGCTCTTCCAGCAGATCGCGCAGCGCGGCTGCGCCGTGGTGATGTCCACGCACAACACCTCGCTCATCGAACAGTTCCCGGCCCGGGCTCTGCTCTTCGCCAAGGGCCGCGTGCGCGAAATGAATCTCGCGGCCCAGCTGGCGGAATAACGGCCGGCAGCCGCCGATCCGGATGCGGCCGACGACACTCCCGGACCCGACCTCCGACGCTCCATGCGGCATCTTCGCCTCTTTCCCGCAGTCCGGGAGCGGTGCGGCGCCGGCTGCCGGTGCGGGCGAAGCGCACTCCGCCGCAAGGGGCGCGAACGGACCGCACCGCGAAGGCAGGCGCGGCAAGGAGGGAGGGGGCGCAAACAATCTCCACCTTCGAGAATCGAATCATCGCATTACTCGTCTTTCCCGTCGCCCCCCCCAAGCCGGAAGCAGGCCGCCGTGCGGGACGGACGTCCGTTCGCGGGGTTTCGTTGCGGACAGGTGTCGCCGTGCCTTGCGCGAATATCCGGGCCGCCACAGCACAGGAGCTCCGTGTCGTCGACCGCGACTGCATCCGGGCGTCTGCATCTCGGATTTTTCACGCTTTCCCCGGCGGCGGGAAACAAGCTCGGGGAACAGAGAGGGGGGGGGAAGCGCCGCCTGCTCCGAAGGCGCGAAGACACGGAGCCCCGGACGGCGGCGGGCTGCACGGTCCGAAAGGACCGCAGAGGAGAGAAGGGGAAGATGTCATCGTCGGACATATATCTATTTCGCTCCCGACGGAAACAGGTTGCGTTAGCGGTGCGGCCGAGCGCCGTGCCGAACGGGATTCGAAGCGTGCCGAGCGGAAAATCGCCCTGCACAGGACGGATTTTTGCGTGCCGCCGCAGGGAGCGGAAGCCGCGGATCGGCGCCGGCGGCGGGACCGGCCCGAATCTCGGGCGGGTGCACTCCGCCGCAGTGGGGCGGCGCCGAACGGCCGACATCGGAGGAGGGGCGATATCGGACTTCCCGGGAAACGGCCGGACGGAGAGCAGCGTCTCCGGCGAAACCGAATGCGATCCGCATTTCGCACGCAATGCGCCGAGGAGCGAAAAACATCCGAAACGCGCCGAACGCTTCCGGAGAAGGCGGGCGCGTCTTCGGACCTCGCACGCGATGTGCCGGGACGAAAAGGCTACCGGGAAGCGCAGAACGTATCCGGCGATACCGAATGCGACCCGCATTTCGCACGCAATGCGCCGAGAAGCGGAAACATCCGAAACGCGACGAAGGCTTCCGGAGAAGGTGGGCGCGTCTTCGGACCTCGCACGCGATGTGCCGGGACGCAAAGGCCACCGAGAAACGCAGAACGTATCCGGCGATACCGGACGCGATCCGCATTTCGCACGCAAATCGCCGAGAAGCGGAAACATCCGAAACGCGCCGAACGCTTACGGAGAAGGCGGGCCCCGAAACGGACGCAGCAGGGGCGCCGCCGCGACGGGAAGCCGGACGTTTTCAGCCCTTCGGAAAAAAGCGTTCCGAGGAGGCGGCATTTGTTTTTTTCGGGGAAAATCCCTATATTTGTACGATATTTAATCAGGACCAATGAGTAGTACAGAAGAAAACGTAAAGAAGCGGGACGAAGAGTACTCCGCATCCAATATCCAAGTGCTGGAAGGGCTCGAAGCGGTGCGCAAACGTCCGGCCATGTATATCGGCGACATCGGCGAAAAGGGACTCCACCACCTCGTCTACGAGGTCGTGGACAACTCGATCGACGAAGCGCTCGCAGGCTACTGCACGCATATCGACGTAACGATCAACGAGGACAACTCGATCTCCGTGCGCGACAACGGCCGCGGCATCCCGACCGACTTCCACGAGAAAGAGGGCAAGTCGGCGCTCGAAGTGGTGCTCACCGTATTGCACGCGGGCGGCAAGTTCGACAAGGGCAGTTACAAGGTCTCGGGCGGTCTGCACGGCGTGGGCGTCTCGTGCGTCAATGCGCTCTCGACCCTTCTCATCGCCGAGGTGCACCGCGAAGGCAAGATCTACCGGCAGACCTACTGCAAGGGAGCGCCCACGTCGGCGGTGGAGGTCGTAGGCGAATGCTCGGACCGCGGTACGACCGTAACGTTCAAGCCCGACGGCGAAATCTTCACCCACACGACCGAATACAAGTACGACATTCTGGCCAACCGTCTGCGCGAGCTGGCGTTTCTGAACAAGGGCATACACCTCAGCCTCACGGACCGGCGCCAGAAGGACGAAACGGGCGAATGCCGCACGGAGCGGTTCTACTCGGAGGAGGGGCTCAAGGAGTTCGTGCGCTACCTCGACGCCACGCGCGGGACGCCGATCATCGACTCGATCATCTACCTCGATACCGAGAAAAACGGCGTGCCGGTGGAGGTGGCCATGCAGTACAACGACTCCTACTCGGAGAACGTACACTCCTATGTCAACAACATCAACACCATCGAGGGCGGCACGCATCTCACGGGATTCCGCCGGGCGCTGACCCGCACGCTCAAGAAATACGCCGACGACTCGGGCATGCTCGCAAAGCTCAAGTTCGACATCAACGGCGACGACTTCCGCGAGGGCCTCACGGCCGTGGTGTCGGTCAAGGTGGCCGAGCCGCAGTTCGAGGGACAGACCAAGACCAAGCTCGGCAACGACGAGGTGGCCGCAGCGGTGGATCAGGCGCTCTCGGCGGCACTCGGACAATATCTGGAGGAGAATCCCAAGGACGCCCGGGCCGTGGTGCAGAAGGTGATCCTCGCGGCGACGGCCCGCCATGCGGCCCGCCATGCCCGCGAACTGGTGCAGCGCAAGACCGTGCTCTCGGGCGCCGGACTGCCCGGCAAACTGGCCGACTGCACGAGCCGCGACCGTTCGATCGCCGAGATCTTCTTCGTGGAGGGCGACTCGGCAGGCGGCACGGCCAAGTCGGGCCGCGACCGCAACTTCCAAGCCATTATGCCGCTGCGCGGCAAGATCCTGAACATCGAGAAGGCGCAGGAGCACCGCATGTGGGAGAACGAGGAGATCAAGAACATGTTCACGGCCCTCGGCGTTACGATCGGCACCGAGGAGGACAGCAAGGCGCTGAACCTCGAAAAGCTCCGCTACAACAAGATCATCATCATGACCGATGCCGATGTCGACGGCAGCCACATCGCCACGCTGATGCTCACGTTCTTCTTCCGCAAGATGAAGGAGCTCATCGAGAACGGCCACGTCTATCTGGCTACCCCGCCCCTCTATCTGGTCAAGAAAGGCAAGCAGGAGCGCTACTGCTGGACCGACAAGGAGCGCGACGCCATCACCGAAGAGTGGGGAGGCAAGGGACTGCACGTGCAGCGCTACAAAGGTCTGGGCGAGATGAACGCCCATCAGCTCTGGGAGACGACCATGAATCCCGACACGCGCATCCTGAAGCAGGTGTCGATCGACAATGCGGCCGAAGCCGACCGCATCTTCTCGATGCTCATGGGCGACGACGTGCCGCCCCGCCGCGAGTTCATCGAGAAAAACGCGCATTACGCGAATATCGACGCATAGATTTTCCGGACGAAGGATCGTTTTCCGGCCGAGAGGAGGAAGCGGTCCTTCGTTCCGTATCACAACCCAAGCAAACCGGAGAAATTATGGACGTAACGGTAATCGGTGTCGCAGGCGGAACCGGATCGGGCAAATCGACGCTCGTCAAGCGCTTGCAGGAGGCTTTCGAGGGCGACGACGTGGTAACGCTGTGCCACGACTATTACTACAAGGCCCACCCCGAGCTGACCTACGAGGAGCGGACCCGACTGAACTACGACCATCCGCAGGCATTCGACACGCAGATGCTCGTCGATCACATCAAAGCGCTGAAAGAGCGCGTCGCAATCGCCCGCCCCGTCTATTCGTTCGTGGAGCACGACCGCATGGACGAAACCGTGCAGGTGAAGCCTTCGCGCGTCATCATCGTGGACGGTATCCTGATCTTCGAAAACAAGGAGCTGCGCGATCTGATGGACATCAAGGTCTACGTGGACACGGATGCCGACGTGCGGCTCGCCCGCCGCATCGTGCGCGACGTGTGCGAGCGCGGCCGCACCATGCAATCGGTCATCACGCAATATCTCAATACGGTGAAACCCATGCACGAAGAGTTCGTGGAGCCTTCGAAAAAATACGCCGACGTCATCATTCCCGAAGGGGGATTCAACTCCGTGGCGGTGTCGATGCTCATCCAGAACATCCGGTCGTTGATCGACGGAAAGTAGCGCGCGAGCGTTTCGCTCCGTCCGGAGGGCGGTTGCGCGGAAAGGCCCGCACCGATTTCGTTCAGGTCAATGGCCGGGTAACGGGGAAAGGAGCTCGAAACCGTCGGTCCGGGCTGTCCGGATCGGACTTTTCCGCGGATTTGCATACCGGGTTTCCGCAGGTGCGGGAGCGGCTGACGTTCGCAACGCCGGACCCGGGCCGTGTGCCGTGCCGAGGCGAGGAGGGGAAGGGACCGAGAAATGCGGAACGTCGCCGCCAAGGATGCTGCGGCGCACGTCGCTCGCGGAGTATGACGGAAGATACGCCGCGAACGGGAGCGGGATTTCAGCAAACCGCGCATGCAGAACGCCGGACCCGGTTCGGGTCGTGCCGAGGCAAGGAGGGGAAAGCGACCGAGAAATGCGGAACGTCGCCGCCAAGGATGCTGCGGCGCACGTCGCTCGCGGAGTATGACGGAAGATACGCCGCGAACGGGAGCGGGATTTCAGCAAACCGCGCATGCAGAACGCCGGACCCGGTTCGGGTCGTGCCGAGGCAAGGAGGGGAAAGCGACCGAGAAATGCGGAACGTCGCCGCCAAGGATGCTGCGGCGCACGTCGCTCGCGGAGTATGACGGAAGATACGCCGCGAACGGGAGCGGGATTTCAGCAAACCGCGCATGCAGAACGCCGGACCCGGTTCGGGTCGTGCCGAGGCAAGGAGGGGAAAGCGACCGAGAAATGCGGAACGTCGCCGCCAAGGATGCTGCGGCGCACGTCGCTCGCG
>DSLFC04102__coassemble_556_pt1 | contig 55784 bp, 42 predicted proteins | sample DSLFC04102__metabat2_high_PE_042 | metagenome-assembled genome bin DSLFC04102 | reverse complement strand
CTTACGAAATGCAGAAATCGGCTGACGATCCGCAATTCGTCTGGCCCATTCCGCAGTACGAATTGCAGAACAATCCCAATTTCGGCGAGCAAAACGAAGGTTACCGCAATTAGTTCAGCGAATCTGACTCTTCAAAGGGGCTGTCTAACAAGTCCCGAAAATCGGAAATCACCCCTGCCAGAATTCATTCTGGCAGGGGTGAAATCGTTGAAATCAGACTTGTTAGACAGCCCCGTTTTTACATGTGCGAACGGCATCGCACGTAAAGTCCGCACCTGTCCGTTCGGCGCCGAAATTCGGGCGATGGCTTCCGGTCCGTTCATCCGTTCGCTTTCCTCGCACGGCAGCCGGATGACGATCCGCCCGCCGGAACTTTACGCGCTCTTCGAAACCGGCAACAGCATTTACGTTCCGACCGCAGGAGAAGAGACAGAACGTCCGTCGCATCGTTCGGCTCCGGCGAAACACAGCGCCCGATTTCGGTTCGGCCCCTACCGACGGCAAGGACCGTACTAAACGAATGAAAGGTGCAAAACCGGCAAGAGGGAGCGACAGAAATAAAAATCGAAGCGAACGACGCAAACGAATGCACGGCAAAGGCAGGAATGAAATACGAGACAGCGGACGGATGGGAGCAAGGAGGTTGTAACTGAACGGTTCAAAGAAAAAAAACGGGCTGCAAGGATAAAGGCAAGGCCCCCCGGAAAAACCGAACGAACCCGGGTTACGCCACGATCCCGTTACTCTTTGCACGACACAGACAGCAGATTCAGCGGTTTTTGCTACGCAGGATCACCGCCCCGATTCGAGCGGTTCCGGCATGGAATCGGAAAGATCGATTCAATCTTTCCGATAATCAGGATGCGAGAACCGACCCCAAGGGCAGCCGACGACAATCAGTCGCAAACACCTTGCTGAACACCGCATCGCTCAGCATATCTTCAGACAGCTCCCGTGCAAAGATAAGAAACCAGCACGGGAGTAAACGCAGATCGAATGACGGGAATAAGCACAGGGACAGCGCAAAAACAAAAAACGTGGCCGATGGCAAAAACAACAAGAAACCGGGCACCGAAACGGAGGACCGGAAAGAGAAACGAAGGAAAGCAAAAGCCGAGCGCTATTTTTCCGGCGGCACATATTTTTCGCATACTAAGATACGGCGAATCCGATAGGTTCCTGCGTGCCCGCGTTCTGCACTTTTCCCGCAAACCGCCACGCCTCTGTTCACTGTGCGCAGGAACGACGCCTCCGCACCGATCCGCCCCGGGCTCTTCCGCATGCCCCGCTGAACGGCACTGTCCCGAACCGCCGGCAAACGTTCCGCCGCACGGACGATGCGGCGTCAGACCGACGCAAGCGGCACATTTCGCCGGCGTACAATCGCCCCCGCATTTCGGAACAGATCGAGCGTATCCGGCTCCCCGGGTCGTCACCTCCGCCACGGCGCGACGGAAAGCCCGCCGTGCGATACAACGCGGCGCAGAGCGATCAGCCGGGTTTCAGGCGTTCCATCGCACGGGAACCCGCATGCACACCGCTCCGGTCCGGCACGAACCCTACGGGGGGGGGCGGAGCGCCCCCGATTTGCAGAATCGGCAAAATACGACTACCTTTAACGCGCGAATTACAGACAAATTACTCGTTCGAACCGAATACGGAATCCGGCCGCCCCGCCGTCCGACAGCAAGATACGGCACGCCCCGCGGGCGGCGGAACGCGCCGCCGGCTATTCCGAACCGGTATCGAAAGGCTTAACTACCGCAAAAAATATATGAAAAGAATCCTCACCACCCTCGCCGGACTGGCTGCGGCGGGCACGATGCTCGCACAGACCGCTCCGGCCGCACGGCACAAGACGGAAATGGACCGCTTCGTCGACAGCCTGTTGGGCCGCATGACCCTCGAAGAGAAGATCGGACAGCTCAACCTGCCCGGCGCCGGCGACATCACCACGGGACAAGCCAAGTCGAGCGACATCGCAGGAGCCATCGGGCGCGGCGAAGTCGGCGGACTGTTCAACATCAAGGGCGTGGAGAAGATCCGCGAAGTGCAGCGCATAGCCGTCGAAGAGAGCCGGCTGGGCATTCCGCTCATCTTCGGCATGGACGTGATCCACGGCTACGAGACCGCCTTCCCCATTCCGCTGGCGCTGACCGCCACGTGGAACCCCGCCGCCGTCGAGCGCGCGGCCCGCATCGCGGCCGTCGAAGCCAGCGCCTCGGGCATCTGCTGGACCTTTTCTCCGATGGTCGACATCGCCCGCGATCCCCGCTGGGGCCGCGTATCCGAGGGCGTGGGCGAAGACCCCTGCCTCGGCAGCGCGATGGCCCGTGCGATGGTTTACGGCTATCAGGGCCGCGACAACACCCGTTATGCCGACGACGAAATCATGGCCTGCGTGAAGCACTACGCCCTCTACGGCGCCTCGGAAGCCGGCCGCGACTACAACACCGTGGACATGAGCCGGCAGCGCATGTACAACGAATACTTCGCCCCCTACCGGGCTGCGGTCGATGCGGGCGTGGGGAGTGTGATGGCCTCGTTCAACGAAGTGGAAGGCATACCCGCCACGGCCAACCGCTGGCTGATGACCGACGTACTGCGCGACCAGTGGGGTTTCGACGGATTCGTCGTTACGGACTACACCGGCACCTCCGAGATGATCGCCCACGGCATCGGCGACTTGCAGGAGGTTTCGGCACGGGCGCTCGCGGCCGGCGTCGACATGGACATGGTGAGCGAAGGCTTCCTCAAGACGCTCGCGGCGTCGGTCGAAGCCGGCAAGGTCTCCGAGGCCGACATCGACCGTGCCTGCCGCCGCATCCTCGAAGCCAAATACAAACTGGGGCTCTTCGCCGATCCCTACAAATACTGCGACCCGAAGCGCGCCGCCACGGAGGTCTACACCGAGGCGCACCGCGCCGAAGCCCGCCGCACGGCAGCCGAGAGTTTCGTCCTGCTCCGCAACGAAGGCGGGCTGCTGCCGCTGAAGAAAACGGCGAAGATCGCCGTCGTCGGTCCGCTCGCCCGCTCGCGCGAGAACATGTCCGGCACGTGGAGCGTCGCCACCGACCTGAAGAAGCCCCTGACGCTCGTCGAAGGGCTCGAACGTGTCGCAGGCAGCGAGGCCGAGATCGTCTGGGCCAAGGGCAGCAACGTCTGCTACGACCCCGAGCTGGAGCGCAATGCCACCCTCTTCGGGCGCGACATCCCGCGCGACGGCCGCTCCGACCGCGAGATGATCGACGAAGCGCTGCGCATCGCAGCCGATGCCGACGTCGTCGTCGCAGCGCTGGGCGAACCCTCCGAGATGAGCGGCGAGAGCAGCAGCCGCGCGGATATCGGCATCCCCGACGCCCAGCAGGCGCTGCTGCGCGAACTGGCCGCCACGGGCAAGCCCATCGTGCTGGTCCTCTTCGCAGGCCGTCCGATGACCCTCGGCTGGGAAGCCGAAAACGTCCCCGCAATCCTCTGCGTCTGGTTCGGGGGCACCGAAGCCGCCGAGGCCATCGCCGACGTACTGTACGGCGACGCGAATCCCTCGGGCAAACTGCCCTCGTCGTTTCCGCGCAGCGTGGGCCAGATTCCGCTCTACTACAACCACAAGAATACGGGGCGTCCGGTCTCGGGCGAACGCTTCGAGAAGTACCGTTCGAATTACCTCGACGTCCCCAACACGCCGCTCTATCCCTTCGGCTTCGGCCTGAGCTACACCACGTTCGAATACGGTCCGCTGACCCTTTCGTCCGACCGGATGGCTGCCGGCGGCACGATCACGGCTTCGGTCGACGTAACCAATACGGGCGACCGCGAAGGCGCCGAAGTCGTACAACTCTATATCCGCGACCTCGTGGGCAGCACGACACGCCCCGTGCAGGAGCTCAAGGGCTTCGAAAAGATCACGCTGCGGGCGGGCGAGACGAAGCGGGTGTCGTTCACGATCGACGAACCGATGCTCCGCTTCTACAATCACGCGCTGGAGTTCGTCTCCGAGGCGGGCGAATTCGACGTCATGGTCGGCGGCAGCAGCGATCGGGTGCAGCACGCGCGGTTCACGCTCCGGTAATCCCGAGCGAGGGAGGCCTCGCACACGTTTCTTCGGCCATTCCGGCCGGTGCGTTTCCCGACGGCGACCTGCACCGGCCGGAAAACCGTTTCGCGCCGAACCGCCACGACCCGACGGGAAAGGCGTCCGTCCCGCGCCGGCACGGCATCACGGACCGGCGCAGGACCTCGGGATTCGCAACATACCCGCGAGGAACCGGACGAAGGAACGGAACCGGGGGCCGGACAGGGCCGAACCATCGGTCCGCCGCCGCAGAAGCGCCGCCGCCCTCCTCCGCGCCTCCCCGTCGCGCACGATACGCCCGACAGGACGATGAAACGACGGTCGTACAATGCCCGCACGCGATATTTCGACCGCCGGCACCGTCCGTTCCGATTTTTTGGCAGAGCCGTTGCTGTAAAAAACAGGAAAATAAGTATCTTTGCGAAAATCGTAAAACAACACACCGATGAATATCACTCAGATCAAACCCCAAATCCGCTACGTAGGCGTCAACGACCGCACCACCACCCGTTTCGAAGCGCTGTGGTCGCTGCCCTACGGCGTCTCGTACAACTCCTATCTGGTCCTCGGCGAAAAGGTGGCGCTGATCGACACCGTGGAGGAGAGCTTCGGAAGCCGTTATCTCGAAAACATCCGCCGCGAGCTGGGCGACCGCAAGGTCGACTACCTCATCGTGAACCACATGGAACCCGACCACTCGTCGTCCGTCGTGGCGCTCCGGCGCATCTACCCCGACGTGCAGATCGTCGGCAATGCCAAGACGCTCCAGATGCTCGGCGGATACTACGGCATCGACAGCGGCACGATCGAAGTGAAGGAGGGGCAGACACTCCCGCTCGGCGGCGGGCTGACGCTCGCGTTCTGCATGATCCCGATGGTGCATTGGCCGGAGACGATGGCCACCTACTGTCCCGAACTGAAGACGATCTTCCCGGGCGATGCGTTCGGCACGTTCGGCGCTCTCGACGGCGGCATCACCGACAGCCAGCTGCGGCTCGACCATTTCTGGGACGAAATGCGCCGCTACTACGCCTGCATCGTGGGCAAATACGGCGCACCGGTGCAGAAGGCGCTGTCCAAGGTCGGCACGCTGGAGATCGACACCGTCTGCTCGACGCACGGCCCCGTCTGGCAGCGCGAAATCGCGCGCGTCGTGGAGATCTACGACAAACTGAGCCGCTACGAGGGCGAGCGGGGCGCCGTGATCGCCTACGGCTCGATGTACGGCAACACGGCCCAGATGGCCGAGGAGATCGCCCGCGGACTGGCCGAGGAGGGCGTTTGCCCGATCGTAGTGCACAACCTCTCGACGGCCGATCCCTCGATGGTGCTGCGCGACGTATTCAAATACGACACGCTCGTCGTGGGTTCGCCCACCTACAACGGCGAACTCTTCCCCGAAGTGGAGGCCCTGCTTTCGAGGATCGCGGCCCGCTGCGTTCCGCAGCGCAATTTCGCCTACTTCGGTTCGTACACATGGGCGGGCGCCGCGGTTCGTCGGTTCGCGGAGTTCGCCGAACGGATGAAATGGCAGACTCCCTGCACGCCCGTCGAGATGCTCCAAGGCTACAGCCACGAGAACTGCGGCAACCGCTGCCGCACCCTCGCACGCCAGATCGCGGAGATGATGAACAAATAGTTCGCCGGCAGTTCATCCTAACGCTCCCGATTTATGAGAATAGCTGTCGTCGGAACGGGTTACGTGGGGCTCGTGTCGGGCGCATGTTTCGCAGAAATGGGGCTCGACATCACCTGTGTGGACACCGACGCGGAGAAGATCGAAGCCCTCGGCCGCGGCGTTGTACCGATCTACGAACCCGGGCTCGAAGAACTCGTGCGCCGCAACGCAGAGGCGGGACGCCTGCACTTCACGACGGACCTCGCCGCCTGTCTCGATAAGGTCGAGGTGGTCTTTTCGGCCGTCGGCACGCCGCCCGACGAGGACGGATCGGCCGACCTGAGCTACGTGCTGGATGTGGCGCGGACCTTCGGCCGCCACATCCGCAAATATACCATTCTCGTAACGAAAAGCACCGTTCCGGTCGGGACGTCGCAGAAAATCGAGGCCGCGATCCGCGAGGAGCTGGCCGCACGCGGCGAGGAGATTCCGTTCGACGTGGCCTCGAATCCCGAATTTCTCAAGGAGGGGGCTGCGATCAAGGATTTCATGTCGCCCGACCGCGTGGTCGTGGGCGTCGAAAGCGAACGGGCCCGCAAGATCATGGGGCGCCTCTACCGTCCTTTTCTGATCAACAACTTCCGGGTGCTCTACATGGACATACCCTCGGCCGAAATGACCAAATACGCGGCGAATGCCATGCTCGCCACGCGCATCTCTTTCATGAACGACATCGCCAACCTCTGCGAGCGCGTGGGCGCCGACGTGGAGATGGTCCGCAAGGGCATAGGGTCCGATGCGCGGATCGGCAGCAAATTCCTCTATCCGGGCTGCGGCTATGGCGGTTCGTGCTTCCCCAAAGACGTAAAAGCGCTGGCGCACACCGCACGAGAATACGGCTATACGATGGAGGTGATCGAGGCGGTGGATCGGGTCAACGAACGGCAGAAAACGGTCGTCTACGACAAGCTGCGGCGCATTCTGGGGCCGCTCGCCGGAAAGACGATCGCTCTGTGGGGGCTCGCCTTCAAGCCCGAGACGGACGACATGCGCGAATCGCCCGCGCTGGCGACGATCGGCAGGCTGCTCGAAGAGGGCGCGGCGGTCCGGGTTTACGATCCGGCGGCGATGGACGAAGCGCGCCGCAGGCTGGGCGACCGCATAACCTATTGCCAAAGCATGTACGAGGCGGCCGCAGAAGCCGAAGCCGTCGCACTCGTTACCGAGTGGAAGCAGTTCCGGATGCCTGCATGGACCGCGCTGCGCGACACGATGGCCGGCAATCTGATCGTGGACGGACGCAACATTCTCGACAAAGAGGAGGCGCTCGCAGCAGGATTCCGCTACATCGGCATCGGGAAATAAAACGCTTTCGGCGCAAGCCGAGCGCCGAACCGCGATCCGCCCAAGCACCGGAAAGGAGCGAAAAGGGGCTCATGCCGAGGCAGCCCCCGTATGGGCATAGAGGAAAACGTCCCCTGAGAGGGACGTTTTTTTGCAGTCGGTCCGGGGTGTATGCGCAGTACGGCACCGGCGGCAGAAGGGAAAGACGGGTTTTCTCGACGAAATGAAGCCCGCCGCTTCACGGAGAGGGGAAGGAGGCGAAAACCGCCGGCACTGCGCAGACGACGACAAAGAATAAGCCCCCCAAACTTTCGATGTCGAAAGACCTCCGTAAAGGAACCTTCGGTCCTACTTTTTCCTTCGCCCTTTTCGTATCGGCAAAAACACGCTCCGAAGTCCGAAAAGCCGGTATCCGCCGGCCTGACGCTCGCAACGGCAGGGAGACGTCATACACGAGGCGACGACCATGCGCAGGGTCTATGAACGGTCCCCGCCTCTCGCCGCTTTCAATCCGAAGGGTGAGGGCGACACGCCTTTTGCCGCCTTCCGGAGGGAGCACGCCCTACGGCCGTGCAATGATGCAATGATTCATCGACCGACCATACGCCCTGCCGTGTCCGCGGTATCTTCGGGGTTCGACGACGGCGGCAAGGTTGCCGCGAAGTCTTCCGTGCGGAGTGCGGTCCGCCCCCATCGGAGCGGCGGAGAACCGCCGACATTGCATACCGCCGTATCGAAGATTCGACAGAAAGAGGTAAAACCGCAAAACATATACGCACAGCGACTACAAAAGAGTTCGCAACATGAAAAATGCGGGGGAGCGCCGCCGCAGTCGCCCGCGAACCCGTTCAGTCGCCCGGATTCTGCCGCTTTTGATTCGCCGACGGATTCCGAGCCGTCTTTTCCGACCTTCAGAGGCGGGAAGAGGCCATACACGACGCAATGCTCTTGCCCTTCCGTGTCCGTCTGCCCTTGCAGTCCGGCACCGGCACTGCCGACGATGCAAAAGCACTGTCGGCGACAAGAACGAAAGGCGCCGAACAAAAGAAATACCTCTTTCGTTCTCCTCCGAGCGCCTCGCGGCTTCGGAAGTCGAGCTCCCCGTCTGCGGAGCACGTCCGCGAAAAAAAGGGCCGCAGCCTGCGACGGCAGCGGCCCGCACGGTTCGAAACAAGCCCCGACCGGCAAGACACACCTATCTGCGTACCTTGACGATCAGCTTCTTCACGCGGCCCTCGCCCACCATCGGCGCATGCGCGTCGTCGGGCATGAAGATCGTGAATTGCCCGGGCTTGAGCGTATAGTAGGTCTGGGGCGCATCGTCGAAAAACCGAATATCCTTCCCGGAGTCGAAATCGCCGAGCGGCAGGCGGACATCGGCCCGCTCGCTCCAGCCGAAACTCTCCAGTCCGCTCACCACGACCTGAATGTCGATGTATTCGTCGTGAATCTCCAGTTTCGCATCCGCCGGTTTCTTCAAGTCGCATTCGATGACATTGACGAAAATATCGTCCCCGTCGATGGCATGGCGGCCTGCGGCGAGCGCCGCGAGGTCGGTCGACAGGATGTAGTCGAACGCCCGTTCGAAGCGCGGGCAGAGCGCATGGTACAAGGCATGGTTTTTCAGGGAATCGAAGATCATATCACGTCTGTTTTTGAATTAGTGCGAAGGGACATGGCGCAACTGCACGACCACGGGCCGATGGTCCGAATAATCGACCTCGGGAACTTCATACGCGAGCGGCTCGAAAGCCTCCGAGACCAGCACGTAGTCGATGCGCAACGTATTGAAAAAACCGCGGAAGGTGAACGAATAGCCCATACCGCTCTCGCGGAAAGCGTCTTGCAGTCCGGCGGCCATCCGGCGGTAGACATAGGACATCGGCGTGTCGTTGAAATCGCCGCAGACGATGCGCGCATGGGGCGTCGCCCCGATCTCCCGGGCGATCGAATCGACCTGCCGCGCCCGAAGGATGCTGTTGTCGCGGAAGCGGCGGACGATGCTGCGGATCTTGTCCTCGCGGGCCGTATCCGAAATATACCGATGTTTGGTGATGAATTCGTTATCGGAAGCATTGATCGCCGTGGAGTGGAGATGGTTGTTGAACACGCGCACCGTATCGTCGCCGATCCGCAGATCGGCCCAGATCGACTCGCGGGCGTTCTCGTTCTGTAACTCGGGATGCGCCATTCCCCAACGGATCGTCCGGAACTTGCTGAAGATCGCCAGCGGCGCTGTCCGCGGGTCCTCGGCGGCACCGCCCACGGAATAGGGATAGTTTTCGAGGAACGTGCGGTATTCGGCCGTCTCCTCCGCCAGCGCGGGGTTGAACTCCTGCATGCAGACGATGTCGGGATCCGTCTCCTCCACCATGCGCAGAATCTCCGCCACGCTGCTCCGTCCGTCGTCGGAATAGAAGTTCCGGACATTGTAGGTCATGAAACGGACCGTTCCGCGGCCGTTGACCGGAGTATCGTCGTAGACTCTCCGGAATTCGGGTTTATAGAAAAGCGAGACTTTGAACAGCCCGACGACGACCAGCACGAGCATGACCGAAGCCCATCCCCAACGCCAGCGGACGATCCAATAGAGTGCGAGCAGCACGGTCAGCAGATAGATCACCGGCGCCGCGAGGCCCAGAATCGAAAAAATCCAGCAGGAAGCGGGGTTGACATAAGGGGCCGCGAACGTAAGCACCGTAACCGCAGCGGCAAGGGCCGAAAACAGCGCCATCGCACCGCCGAACAGGATGCCGGCGACCGTCCGCTTCCGCGGGCCGCTGCGGCGGCCCATCCCTTCGTAATACTCCGCCATGGCCTCAGTAACGGATTACGCCGCGCCGCCTCCACCACCAGAGCAGCCCCAAGCCCCACAGCATACCGCCCACGTGGGCGAAATGGGCGACATTGCCGCCGAAGCCCGTCCATCCCATGAAGAGTTCGATCACGCCGTAGATCACCACGAACCACTTGGCCTTGATGGGGATCGGCAGGAAGATGAAGATGATGGGCACGTTGGGATGCATCACGCCGAAAGCCAGAAGCAAACCCATCACCGCGCCCGACGCGCCGACCAGCATCACCGGCAGCTCGCCGAAAGCCAGCGCCGTAAGCCACTGGATCAGAGCGGCGCCTATGCCGCACACCATATAATAGATCAGAAACCGCCGGGGCCCCAGTTCGTATTCGAGCGTTCGGCCGAACATCCACAGCGCGAACATATTGAAGAAGATATGTTCGAAATTGGCGTGCAGGAACATGTAGGTGATGAACTGATACGTATGGAAAAACGGCGTACCGAGCGACAGGGCGCAATAGCGGTAGATCGCATCGCCCACGGGCAGCAGCGCCGTGGCCATGTAGACCAGCACATTGATGATTATCAGGTTGAGCACCACAGGGGGCGTCTGGAAATAACGGTTCATAACGATTCGTTTAATCGGCCGCACGGCCGGCTTGCAAATATAGGAAAAAACACGGGCTTATCCCAATTTCGCACGGATATCTTCGGGTGTGATTTCGGCCATCACGGCTTTGCCCGAAGGGGTGTAGCTGCGGTCGGCGCACTCGGCGAGCTGCCCCAGCAGCAGGGCTGCGGCCTCGGCGTCCATGCGCGGCAGCGTGCGCGCACCGCTGCGCGCCATCACCTGCGCGATCTTCTCGCGCCGCACGTCGGACAGCGAACGGGGCGTGTCGAAAGCCTGCAACAGCTCGTAGATCAGTTCGTCGATCGTATCCGCGGGCATATCGGCCGGCGTGCCCTTCACCTCGACGGCGCCTTCGCCGAGGTAGTCCACGTCGAAGCCCAGCTCGGCGAACTCCACGGCATTCTCCTCCATGAGGGCATACTCGTCGCCCGAGAGCACCAGCCGCTCGGGAAAAAGCAACTGCTGGCTCACCGACGATCCGTTGCCGAGAATCACCAGATAGTTCTCGTAGAGCACCCGCTCGCGGGCGCGGCGCAGGTCGACCACGACGAACCGACCGCCGTACAGTGCTGCGGCACACCCTCCGCCCACGGGCACCACGTCCGTAAACCGCGCCTGCGGCTCGGGCATCAGCCGTTGCTGCTCCGCACCCGATGCCGAGGGGATGAACTCCAGTTCGCCGTCGCCGTCCGACGGGACGGTGTAGACGGACTGCGGCTCCATCACTCCGCGGAAATCCGACGCACCGGGGCGCGTATCCGTCTGTGCGGGCATGGCGCCGTCGTAGGGGACGTCGAAACCCGCGAAATCGACGTCGGGCACCGGTGCCGAACGGTCGATATACTCCTCGCGGAAAGGATTGTATGCGCTGTTGGACATGGCCCGCGGTTCGCTGTAAACAGCCCCTTTCGTCAGCACGGGAATCTCCACGCCCCCCTCCAGATCGAAATCCATCAGCGGCACGGCCCCCGTCTTGCCGAGCGTCTCGCGCACGGCGGCGTTCACGATCTGCCACACGGCCTCCTCGTCGGCGAATTTCACCTCGGTCTTCTGCGGATGCACGTTCACGTCGATGCGCGACGGGTCGATCGTAAGGTAGAGGAAATAGGAGGGCGAACAATTCTCCGGGATCAGTTTTTCGTAGGCTTTCAGAATCGCCTTGTAGAGATAGGGACTGTTGAAATAACGTCCGTTGACGAAAAGATATTGCTCCGAATTGCGCTTCTTGGCCGCAGCCGGACGGCCGATGTATCCTTCGATGCGGGCGATCGACGTATCGGCCGAAACATCCAGCAGGTTTTGCTTGATGTGGCGGCCGATCACATCCACGATGCGGCCCGCAAGCGACTGAGGCGCCAGATCATAGACGGGTGCGTCGTTGTTGAAGAGGCAGAAACGCACCTGCGGGTTGCAGAGCGCCACACGCTGGAATTCGACCCGGATCTGCGTGGCCGAAGTCGTGCTCTTGTCCAGAAAACGCCGGCGGGCCGGTACGTTGTAGAACAGATTGCGCACGAAGAACTGCGATCCCACGGGGCAGACCGCGGGTTTCTGCGACACGAAAGCGCCGCCGTTGATCTGCGTCTCCGTTCCCAGTTCGTCGCCCTGCTGGCGCGTGCGCAGCTCGACCTGCGCCACGGCGGCGATCGAAGCCAGCGCCTCGCCGCGGAAACCGAACGTCCGCAGGTCGTAAATATCCTCCGCCGTCGAGATCTTGCTCGTGGCATGACGGTCGAAAGCCATGCGGGCGTCGATGGGCGACATGCCGCAGCCGTCGTCCACGATCTGAATCAACTCCTTGCCTCCGTCGCGGAAATTGACCTTCACGGAAGCGGCTCCGGCGTCGATGGCATTCTCCATCATCTCCTTCACCACCGACGCGGGACGGTTGACGACCTCGCCCGCCGCAATCTGATTGGCGACGACCTCGGGCAGCAGTTTGATCTTGTCGGGCATCGGTTTACTCCTCGTAATCGTTGGGCACTATCGTAATGGGGGCATAGGGATCGAACTCCGTCGCCGGCTGTTCCGCAGCTGCCGGCACGGGCGCCTGACGCGCCTTGAGGAATACGTCGGCCAGACGCGGGAAGAGCAGGTAGACGAAGAGCAACACCAGCACGGCGCCGAAGGCCATCGTCCAGATCCGCTTGCGGCCCGCCTCCGCCGCCTCCAGCCGGCGCTTGCCGCGCGCCTCGCGCTGGGTGCGGATATACTGGCCCGGACGGTACTCCTGCTGCGGATCGTCCGACCGCCGGCCGTACAACTCGGCCCTCCGCTGCTCGCGCGCCTCCTTCTCGGGGTCGTAGTAGCGGGGCGTGTAGTTGAACTTATTGGCGTGTTTCTTAAAGGGTGAAAAGCCTAACATAATCGGAGCGTTTTTCTTCCGAGGCGCTCGAACCGCAGTCCGTCCGCCGGACCGCACGCGCGGGCGCCTCCGTGTTGCAAAGATACGAATAAGTCGCATGCAAAAGCAAATAAATTTGCTTTTGCCGAGCGGGGGAGTATCCGAGGTGCAGCCAAAGTACGGAAGGCCGAGCGCAAAAACGGATTTCATTCGGGTTCGGCACCATTCCTTTCCGTACCGTCATTCTTCAGTCCGCAGCCGGCGGAGGCTGCGGCGAACCCGCGCGCACCGAACGGCCACCGCTCCGGGCGGTCCCGACAGCACGCTCTTCGGGTGATCCCGAAGAGCGCGATTCGCCGCGGCAATACCGACCGGGAAAATACCGTTCGCTTCCGCCCAGACCGCTCCGCAGCTTCTCAGACGCATCCGAAAGTACGCGAATCTCCCGAAAATATGGCCCGCCCTATCGGAAGAAACTCTTCATCCGCTCGAAAATATTCTGGTTCTTGACCGAATCGGCCTGCCGGAAAGAGGGCTGCCCGGCCAACTGCTCGACCAGCCGCTTCTCCTCGGCCGAGAGTTTCGACGGGATGGTGATGTCGACCACCACCAACTCGTCGCCGCGGCCGTAGCCGTTCACGTCGGGCAGTCCCTTGCCTCCCAGACGGAGCACTTTGCCGGCATGCGTGCCCGGAGCGATCTTGATCTTGGCCCGTCCGTCTACCGTCGGGACTTCCGCCGTGCCGCCCAGCAAAGCCGTCGTTACGGTGATATTCAGATTGTGGATCAGGTCGTTGCCGTCGCGTACCAATTCGGGATGGGGCGCCTCTTCGATCACCACTTGCAGGTCGCCGCTGATCCCGCCGTGGCGGGCTGCGTTGCCCTTGCCCGTTACGGTGAGCACCATGCCCTCGCCCACACCTGCGGGGATCTTGATCTCCACGACTTCGGAGCCTTTGACCGTCCCCTCGCCGTGGCATTTGTCGCACGGATCGGTGATGACGCGGCCCGTGCCGCCGCAAGCGGGACACACGCTCTGCGTCTGCATCCGCCCGAAAAACGTATTCTCGACGCGCGTTACGTAGCCCGAGCCGCCGCAAGTCGAACAGGTCGAATAGGCACCGGCATCCTTGGCGCCTGAGCCGCCGCACTTGTCGCAGGCGATCGTCTTATTGATTTTCAGCTTTTTGGTTACGCCGTTGGCAATCTCCGAAAGGGTGAGTTTCACCTTGATGCGGATGTCGGAGCCGCGGTTCACGCGACGGCTGCCGCCGCCACCGCCCGAAGCGCGGAATCCGCCGCCGAAATGGCCTCCGAAAATGTCGCCGAACTGCGAGAAAATATCCTCCATCGAGAACCCCCCGCCGCCGAAGCCGCCGAAGCCGCCCGCACCGCCGGCGGCACCGCTCATGCCGGCATGGCCGAACTGATCGTACCGGGCCCGTTTGTCGGGATTCGACAACACGTCGTAGGCTTCGGCCGCCTCCTTGAACTTCTCCTCGGCCTGCTTGTCCCCCGGATTTTTGTCGGGGTGGTATTTGATCGCCGCCTTGCGGTAGGCCTTCTTTATCTCGTCTGCGTTAGCGTTTTTTTCGACGCCGAGCACTTCGTAGTAATCTCTTTTCTCTGCCATCGCCCTACTCTCCCACTACCACTTTAGCAAAACGCAATACTTTGTCGCCCAGCATATATCCGGTCTGCACCACGTCGATGACGAGTCCTCTCTTCTCTTCGCCCGCCGCGAATTTCGCCACGGCCTCCTGACGGTCGGGATCGAACGGTTCGCCCGCCGCCTCCATCTGTGTAACGCCCCGCTGGCGCAGCGTCTCGGTGAATTTCTGCGCGATGAGCCTCACCCCCTCGCGCAGCGCTTCGATGTCGTCGCTCTTGTCCATGGCCGCGAGCGCCCGCTCGACGTCGTCGCGCACGGGAAGCATCGCCTTCAACACCTCCTTGCCGCCGGTCTCGACCAAATCCATCTTCTCGCGCAGCGTGCGCTTGCGGTAGTTGTCGAACTCGGCCTGCAGACGCAGGAACTTGTCCTTCCATGCCGCCGCTTCCGCCGCGGCATCGGATTTTTCGGCCTCGGCCCCGGACCCGGCAGCATCCTGCGTATCCTCTGCCATTGTGTCAGCCGCGGCAGCCCCGTCGTCTGCCACATTGGCACACGGCTCGCCTTCGCACGAAGGATACCCCTCGCCTGCGGCGAATCCTTCGTCGCCGTTAACGGCTTCATTGTAAGCTTCTTTCTTCTTCATATCTATGGTCGTATCTTTGTTTCCGCACCTTAGGAGCACAAATTATATACCTAAAATAAAAATGGCGGGCCGCCTGTTCAGATCGGGTGCCGCACGTTTGCGCCACTCCCCCACCGTATGAGTCGCAATGAGTTCGGTCGGCGCCGTGATGTCGGCCGCCACCGCGAGTTTCGTCTCCGCCGCACATACGTCGAGCAGCTGTGCCCAGAGTTTCGCATTGCGGTAGGGCGCCTCGATGAAGAGCTGCGACTGCCCCTCCGCCGCCGCACGCCGTTCCAGCGAGCGGATCGCCCGGGCCCTCTCGGGCGGTTTGACCGGCAGATAGCCGTTGAAGGCGAACGACTGTCCGTTGAGTCCCGACGCCATCAGCGCCATGAGGATCGACGACGGCCCGACCAGCGGCACCACGCGGATGCCCCGCCGGTGGCAGGCCGCGACGACCAGCGCCCCCGGATCGGCGACGCCGGGGACGCCCGCTTCCGAGATCACGCCCGCCGAGCGGCCGGCCAGCAGCGGCGCCACGAGCTCCTCGACCTCGCGGCCCGCGGCGGTGTGTTCGTTCAGCTCGCGGAAGCAGAGCGTGTCGATCGGACGGCCGATGCCGGCTTTCGAGAGAAAGCGGCGCGCCGTGCGCGTATTCTCGACGATGAAGTAGTCGAGCGCGTCGATCACGGCCCGATTGGCCGCGGGCAGCACGTCCCACGGCTCCGTCCGGTCGGAAATGGGACAGGGAATGAGGTACAAGGTTCCGTACATAGGCCGGTTATTCTTTGCGATAGATGCGTTTCACACGGGCCGAGACCGAGGTCATGATCTCGTAGGGAATCGTATCGAGCACGCGGGCCATCGTTTCGAGGTCGTTGCCTTCGGCGGCCGAGAAGACCACGACTTCGTCCCCTTCCTGCACGCCCGCGACGTCCGTTACGTCGATCATGCAGCTGTCCATGCAGATCCGGCCCACGATCGGTGCGGCCCGTCCGCCGACGAGCATCGACCAGCGGCCGCACCCCAGACGGCGGTCCAGTCCGTCGGCATAGCCCACGGGCACGGTCGCCGTCAGCGAATCGCGCAGGAGCTTCCCGGCGCGGCCGTAGCCGACCGTATCGCCTGCCGGCAGACGCTTGAGCTGCACGATGCGGGTGCGGAGCGTCGAGACGGGCCGGAGCGCCGGATTGCGGCGGAATCCGAAACCGTAGAGGCCCAGTCCCAGACGGCACATGTCGAACTGCGCCTCGGGAAAGCGCTCGATAGCCGCGGAGTTGGCCGTATGACGGATGATCTTATAGGGCAGCGCCGCCGCGAGCGCCGCACTCATGCGGTCGAAGCGTTCGATCTGCGCACGGGTGTAGGCGTCTTGTTCGGGCATGTCCGCGCAGTTCAGATGCGAGAAGACCGTCGCCGCCTGCACGCGCTTCGACGCACGGAGAATCCCGCCCAGCCGCGGCAGCTCCTCTTCGGTGAAGCCCAGACGATGCATCCCCGTGTCGAGCTTGATGTGGATCGGATAGCGGCTTTCGTCGGCCCGCTCCACCGCGGCCGTGAAGGCTTCGAGCGAATGGAGGCTGTATATCTCGGGTTCGAGACGATTGGCGACCATCAGCGGGAAGCTGCCCGCGTCGGCGTTGAGCACCACGATCGGCATCGTGATGCCCCGCTCGCGCAGCAGAACCCCCTCGTCCGCGAATGCTACGGCGAGGTAGGCCACCCCCTCGTGCTGGAGCATCTGCGCCACCTCGAAGTCGCCCGCGCCGTACGACCCGGCCTTGACCATCGCCACGAGCCGCGTTCCGAAACGTAGCTTCGATCGAAAATAGTTGAGATTGCGGATCATGGCATCGAGATCGACCTCCAGCACCGTGGTGTGGCTCCGGCGTTCGAGCGCGTGCGAAAGTTTCTCGAAGCGGAATTCGCGCGCTCCCTTGAGCAGGATGGCGTGTCCCGCCACGTCGCCGCGTCCGATGCGGGCGGCGCACTCGTCCGCCGTGGCATAGAAGGTCTTGTCGCAGGCGAACAGCGCCGCGTGGGTCCGGATGCGGGGACCGATGCCGATCAGCTTGCCGATGCCGGCCCGCGCCACCATGCCGGCCACACGGGCATAGAGCTCCCCGTCTCCGAGTCCGCTCTGCACGATGTCCGACAGCACGAGCGTCTTCGGGCGGCCCAGCGCCACCGTGTGCAGATAGTCGAGCGCCAGCGCCAGCGAATTGATGTCGAGGTTGTAGGCGTCGTCCACGAGAATCGAGTCGTTGATGCCGTCCTTCACCTCCAGCCGCATCGCCACCGAAGGTTCGTGCCGGAACGACGGGGCCGGATAGCCCGCCGCGGCGCAGAACGCTTCGACGATCTGTCCGTTGCGGTGCATGGCCTCGCCGCCGGCGACGGCCGGCGTACCCGCATAGCGGGCGGCGTCGAACAGCCGGCGGCCGGCGAAACGCTCCTCGATCATCCCCGCCAGCGGTTCGTAGTAGCCGTGATAGACGATCGTTCCGGCCTCGCGTGCCAGCGTCATCTTCTCGGCGCACTTCTCCGCCAGCGACCCGAAGTTTTCCTGATGGGCGTCGCCGATGGAGGTGAAGACCGCGATATCGGGCCGGATCATCCGTTCGAGCCGCTCCATCTCCCCGGGCTGCGAGATCCCGGCCTCGATCAGGGCGATCCGTTCGTCGCCTTCGAGCATCAGCAGCGAGAGGGGCACCCCGAGCTGCGAGTTGTAGCTCTTGGGCGAGCGGTAGCACTTGACGCCCGCCGGAATCTCCTCGGCCATCCACTCCTTGATGATCGTCTTGCCGTTCGATCCGGTGATGCCGACCACCGTGCCTCGGAACTGCGATCGCCAATGGGCCGCAAGGGTCTGCAAGGCCGCGAGCGAATTCCCCACCCGCACGTACCCGCATCCTTCGGTGCACAGCGCTGCCGGCACGTCGCGTTCGACGAGGAACGCCCGCACACCCCGCACGCGCATCTGGACAAGGAAGTCGTGCGAATCGTGATTCGCGCCGCGCATAGCCACGAAAAGCGGCGCCGCGCCCAGCTCGCACGTGAGCGAGCGGCTGTCCGTGGCCACGGTCTCCACCGTGGAGTCGCTCCCTGCGAAGCTGCCGCCGCAGATGCGCGCGATGTCCGAAAGTCGATATTTCATGTTTCCCGAATCTTTTGATCTACCGGTTCATATACGTTCACGTCATCGTTTCCTCGTCCCGGTAATTCCCCGAGCAGGCTCGGATCGCGCCCGACTTTTCGAAAACGGTTCCTTTCGAAGGAAAGGAGCTATTTCCGCCCCGGCAGAGCCCGAACCGGTGTCCGGCTCTGCACTCGCCTCAACGAGAAGGTTGAACTTCGTTCTGCCGTTTCCCGCCCCGGCAGAGCCCGAACCGGTGTCCGGCACTGCACTCGGCTTAACGAAACGGTTCACTTTTCATACTGTCGCACATGCTCCGCCCCCTCCCCATTCGGTCCGGACACTGCCGCAGGGGCGTGTGTTTCTCAATCCGCACGGAACGTTACGACCGTGATGCCCGCTCCGCCGCGGTCGGCATGTTCATCGTCCGCCGAAACGACTTCGGGCACCGTGCGCAGGTAGCGGCGAACCTCCTCCTTGAGCGCTCCGGTGCCCTTGCCGTGGAGGATCGAGACCGATCCCACGCCCACCATCAGCGCATCGTCCACGAGGTCCTGCACCGCTTCGAGCGCCTCTGCGGCGCGCATGCCGCGCACGTCGATGCGGTCGCGGAAGCGAAGCCGGCGCGCCGCGACATCGACCGAGACCACCGTACGGGCCGTCTGCGGGCGCGTCGCCTCGCGGTATTCGCTGTTCGACACCGGCGTGAGCCTTTCCGCGTCCACCGTGGTCAGTATTTGTCCGAAGGCCACCTGCGCCCGCCGCCCCTTGAGCGACTGCACCACGCCGACCATCTCCTGCCCGGCCATCCGGACCTTCGCCCCCTCGGTTATTTCGCGCGGCTTCGGCAGCTCGGGAGCCGGCTGCTGCACCTGCTCGGCCGCCTGCTTTCCTCGCCGCTCCTCGCGGCGCCGGCGGCGCCGCTCGATGCGCTCCATCTCGCGCTCGACCTCCGCGTCGCGCCCCGAAGCGGCCTCGTCGGCTCGCTCCGCGCGCTCGCGGAACTCGTCGAGCTCCCTGCGTGCCAAGCGCGTCAGCTCCTTCTCGGCCTGCGCCTCGCGGATGGTGCGTATCGTCAGCTCGATCTGCCGGTTGGCCTCGGCCACGAGCCGCTGCGCCTCGGCCTTGGCCGCACGCAGGATCTCGGCCCGTTCGGCCCTGATTTTCGTCAGCTGCTCCGCATAGTTCTGCTCCAGCTCCTCGACCTTGCGGTCGGTGAGACGGATGCGGTCGCGCTTCTGCTCCCAATAGCGGCGGTCGCGGGCGATCTCGCGCAGCTGTTTTTCGATATTCATGTGGTCGCTGCCCGCCTTTTCGCCCGCGGCGCGGATGATCTCCTCCGGCAGTCCGATCTTGCGGGCGATCTCCACGGCGAACGAACTGCCGGGCTTGCCGATCTCCAGCCGGAAAAGAGGACGTATCTGCTGCACGTCGAACATCATGGCGCCGTTGGCGATCCCCGCGGTGTTCGAAGCGTAATATTTGATATTGGCGTAGTGGGTCGTGATGACGCCGTAGCATCCCCGCTCCACGAGACGTTCGAGGATCGCCTCGGCGATCGCGCCGCCGATCGTGGGCTCCGTACCCGATCCGAACTCGTCGATCAGCACCAGCGTACGGTCCGAAGCGCCCGCCAACATGTGTTTCATGTTGCGCAGATGCGACGAGTAGGTCGACAGGTCGTCGTCGATCGACTGTTCGTCGCCGATGTCGATGAAGAGGCTCCGGAAGACGGGCAGCTCCGAATTCTCCGCGCACGGTACGGGAAATCCGCACTGGAACATGTACTGCACGAGACCCGCGGTCTTCAGGCAGACCGATTTGCCGCCGGCATTCGGTCCCGAAATCACGAGGATGTGCTTCGTGCGGTCGAGCTGGAGGTCGAGCGGGACGATCTCGCGGCCCTGCGCGCGGAGCGTCTGGGCCAGCAGCGGGTGGCGGGCCCTGCGCAGCACGAGACGGTCGTCGGTCGAAAGGATCGGTTTCCCGCAGCCGTTGGCCGCGCCCCAGCGCGCCTTGGCGCGCAGCATGTCGATGTCGGCGAGGTAGTCGCCCGCCGCATCGATCCGGTCGGCTTCGGGGCGCACGGAGGCCGTGAAAGCCGTGAGGATGCGGACGATCTCGCGCCGCTCGGCGTATTCGAGCTCCTTGAGTTCGTTGTTGAGCTCCACGACCTCGACCGGTTCGATGTAAAAGGTACGGCCCGTGGCCGACTCGTCGTGGATGAAGCCCTGCAACTTGCGTTTGTTGGCTGCGGCGACGGGGATCACGGGCCGTCCGTCGCGTACCGAAAGCTGCGCATCGCTCTCGACGATACCGGCGCTTTTGGCTGCCGCGAGCACCGCCTGCAACCGTTTGGCCGCCTGCCCCTCGCGTTCGCGGATCGAACGGCGGATCGCATGCAGCTCGGGCGAAGCCGTATCCCTGATCTTGCCGAAAGGGTCGAGCAGGGCGTCGATGGCCCGCAGAATCTCGGGGAAGGCCTCGATGCCGGCGCTGCGGGCCGCGAGGCAGGGATAGCTCCCGGAACCCCGATCGCGGAGAAAAAGCGCGATCGCCCCCGCCGCTGCGAGCGCACGGCGCAGGAGCACGACCTCCTCCACGTCGAGAAAGGCCCCTTCGATGCGGATCTTCGCCACGACCGTATCGATGTCGGCGAATTCCGCATCGGGGAACTCGTGCTCCATCTGCGTAATGAGACGCATCTCGTCGGCGAGCGACTGCCGCCGCACGATCTCGTCGGCCGACGCGGTGAAGGTCTCCTGCGCCAGCTTGTCCTGCGCCGAACGCAGCGTGCACAATGCGGCGACCTGCTCCCTCAGCCGGTCGAAGCCGACCTTCTGTTCAAAGTTTACAGGGTAGATCATCGTTTCCCGGAAGAGTGGCTATCGCGCACGCCGAATCGAATCGCGCACGGCTTTGGCTTCGGCCTTCGCCGCCCGCTTCTGCTCCCGGGCCTTTTCCTTGGCCTCGCTGCGGCCGAAAACCGAGAAATGAACGTAGCGCTTGGGGTTGGCCTTCAGATCGGCCAGAAGCTGCGCGAGATTGCCGCTGGCCTCGTCGAGCGAACGGTAAAGCGCCGGATCGTTGAAGAGGCAGCCCACGGTCCCCCCGCCTTCGTCGACCTTCGCCAGAATGTCGTTCAGCCGGCGCACCGTCCCCGTCAGATTCTCGGTGAACTCGCGGTCCGCCAACTGCGCCGCAAAGGCGTCCACGCTGCCTACGATGCTGTCGATCCGCTCGGCATTGCCGTCCAACGTCTGAGTGAACCGCGTCAGGTTTTGCATCGCCGTGCGAAGGTTGTCCCGCTCGGCCGCGAGCAGACCGTCCACGCTGCCCGTGATGCCGTTCAGATGAGCCATCGTCCCCGAGAGACTCGCGGCATTGGCTTCGATGAGGTCGTTGATGCTGCCCAGCGTGCGCGACAGATCGGCCGTGAGCTGCGAAACCTTCTGTTTGAAGAAATCCAGTTCGGATCCCGCCACGTCCATCAGATCGCGGTCGCGGCCCGAACGGAGCGTATCCCCGCCTTCGAGGTATTGCGCGGCGCTTCCGAGCCGGATTTCGATCGCTTTCGAGCCCATGATGCTGTTGCTGACGATCTTGGCCTCGGAATCGACGGGAATGCGGTACTGACGCTTGATGGAGAACTGCAACACGACCTTATCGCTGCGCCGGGGATCGAAACCGATCTTGGTTACCGTGCCCACCTTCACGCCTTTCATCAGAACGGGCGACGCGGCCTGCACCCCGTTGATCTGATCGTAGGCGGCGTAGTAATCGCGGTTGCTGCTGAAAATGTCGATGCCGCTCAGGAAACGGATTCCGGCCCATGCGCATCCGATCATCAGCACGGCGAAAATACCGATTTTTACCTCTCTTTTCATTTCTCGTTCATTATTTTACGATTCGGTTCCCCTCGCATTCCACCACGAATGCATCGGGGAAGGTGCGGCGCACCGCCTTCAGTTTCTTTTGGGCGGAGGCTCTGTCCGCGAAAAATCCGACGCAGTACTTATAGCGGTACTTGCCTTCGGAGACGTATTGCTTCACTTTCCCCTTGTAGGATTTGAAACGCGACGAGCCGGTCGCCACTTTCGCGGGCGAAGCGAGCACCTGCACGGTGTAGCCCCGTTGCGCACGGGCCGTCGCCTCCTTCGGCGCGGACGCCGGCTCCTCCGCGGCGGCGGACGTCCGCTCCGCAGCGCTCTGCCGCCCATCGGCCTCGTCGGCCGTCTGCGTACTGCGCACGTAGGCCGAATAGTTCTTCACGGCATTGTAAAGCGACCGCGCGATCTCGTTCTGGCCCTTCTCGGACTTCATGTAGGCCGCCTCCTGCGGATTGGACATGAAGCCGATCTCCGTCAGCACGCCCGGCATGTCCGTGGCATAGAGCACGCGGAGCAGCTGCGGCTTGATCCCGCGGTCGTGGCGGCCCGATTTCACATACTGCTGCTGGATGCAGCGGGCCATGGCCATGCTGAAATTGCCGTAGGTGAATTGAAGGTTCTGGATGTAGGCCCGCACGATGGCGGCCGTTTTCTCGTCCGACATGTCGATCAGGTCCTCGCGGTTGTTGGCGTAGAGCGCATCCTCGTTATAACGCTGCTCCTTGGGGCTTTCGCCCATCACGAGCGTCTCCACCCCGCGCGCGGCGGCGGACTGCGCCGCATTGACGTGGATCGACAGAAACAGATCGCCGCCCGCGCCGTTGGCGATGTCGGCCCGCTTTTGCAGGTCGGCGAGCAGCGTCTCGCCCAACTCCGTATCGGTCTTGCGCGTATAGACCACCTTCACGCCGGGCATCCCCTCTTCGATGAGCTTGCCGAGCTTGAGCGCCACCTTCAGCGTGAGGTCCTTCTCACGGATTCCGGCGTAGTTCGCCCCGGGGAATTTTCCGCCGTGGCCGGCGTCGATCACCACGACCCGCACGCCATGCGCAATATTCTGCGCACCGGCTCCGTTTGGAAAAAGCGAGGCGACGGAAAAAAGGAGAAACGCGAAAAGGACCCGATGCATATTAAAGTGCGTACAGTTTAGACGTATCTGCAAATTTTTACCTATCTTTGTCGGTCGCAAAACGCGGCCCGAGCGCGGCGGAAAGCCGTTTCCGGCGTTTTTGCCGACACGTCGGCAAAGATACGAAAAATTTTGGAATTTTGAATAGGAAGGGGGTAAAATATCTCATTTCGGCGACGGCGGCCCTGCTGTTCGCCCAAGGGGTATTCGGCTATTCGGGCCTCCGCACGCCGCCCTTCGCCGCAGCACCGGACACGCTCGCCGCCCCCGCGGTCCGAGCCGGAGTCGAACGTCCGGACACCGCAGCACCCTCGCTTCAGCCCGCCGCCGAATCGCGCCGCGAACGCCGGCAACGTCTGCGCTCCCTGCGCCTCAGGCAGAGCGAACTCCCGCAACGGCCGGACACGCTCCCCGCCCGCCCGGACTCGGCGTCCGGCGCGATGCCGCCGTCCGGAACGGGCCCTCTCGCGCCCGCCGATTCGCTCGGCAGCCGCGCCGACAGCACCGCCATGCCCGCCGACACAGCCCGCAGGGGCGGAGGCGGTTTTCTCGACGACATCATCTCGGGCAAGAACAAGGACTCGCTGGTCTACGATCTGGCGAACAACACGGTCTACATCTACAACGAAGGCGACGTAACCTACCAGACGAGCAACCTCAAGGCGGACTACATGCGCATCAACATGGAGACCAAGGAGATATACGCCTACGGCAAGGCCGACACGGTGGAAGGCAAACCTTCGGTTACGCATCCCGTCTTCCAAGAGGGGGCGTCGTCCTACACGATGGACACCATCACCTACAACATCGACTCCAAGAAAGCCAAGATCAAAGGCGTGGCGACGCAGGAAGGCGACGGCTGGCTCATCGGCGGCAGCGTCAAGAAGATGCCCGACAACACGATCAACATCCAGCACGGCAAATACACCACCTGCGACGAAACCGGACATCCGCACTTCTATCTGGCGATGACCAAAGCCAAAGTGATTCCCGGAAAGAAAGTGATCACCGGTCCGGCCTATCTGGTGATGGAGGACGTCCCGATCTACTTCCTCGGCATCCCCGAAGGTTTCTTTCCGATCAGCAGCGGCCCCAAATCGGGTCTTCTGATGCCCACCTTCGGCGAGGAGTACACCAAAGGATTCTTCATCCGCGATCTGGGCTACTATTTCACTTTCGGAGACTACGCCGATCTGGCCGTCCGCGGCGGCATCTACACCCTCGGATCGTGGGAGGCGTCGGCCGAGTCGCGCTACATCAAACGCTACAAATACAGCGGCAACTTCGGTTTCGAATATTCGAGCATCCGCGTCGGCGAAAAGGGCGAGCCCGACTTCGTCAAGCAGAACAACTTCCGCCTGCAATGGACCCACTCGCAGGACCCCAAAGCCAATCCGGGATCGACCTTTTCGGCCTCGGTGAACTTCACCACGAGCGGTTACAGCAAATACTCGGCGACCAACCTCAACGACATTCTCTCGACCCAGACCAACTCGACGATCTCCTACTCGAAGAGCTGGGCGGGCACCCCGTTCTCCATGTCGGCGCAAATGGCCGTGTCGCAGAACTCGAACACGGAGGAGATCACCGCGACGCTGCCGACGATCACCTTCAACGTCTCGCGCTTCAAACCGTTCAAACGCAAGGAGGCCGTGGGCAAAGAGCGCTGGTACGAGAAGATCACGATGAGCTATTCGGGCAAGATGACCAACAAAATGCAGGCCAAGGAGTCGGAATTCTTCTCGAAGGAGACCCTTCAAAACATGGAAAACGGCATCGAACACCAGATTCCCGTCTCGGCCTCGTTCAACGTCTTCAACTACATCAACGTCTCGCCTTCGTTCAACTACACCGAAAAATGGTACTTCAAGAAAAACGAGAAGGCGTTCAACCCGATTACGAACAAGGCCGAATTTCTCGATCCCGAGTACGGTTTCTGGAGGTTGTACAATTACAGCACGAGCATTTCGGCCTCGACCACCCTCTACGGCATGTACGAGACGAAAAAGAAAACACGCAAGCTGCAAGCCGTGCGCCACACGATCAACCCCACGATCGGCTTCTCGTACACGCCCGACTTCAAGGCGCTCGAACGGGGCTACTGGAAAGCCGTGCAATCCGACTCGACGGGCCGCGTCGAGGTCTACTCCCCCTTTTCGAACAACGCCTACGGCGTCCCCAGCTCCGTGGAGGCCGCGTCGCTGACCTTCTCGCTGGGTCAGACGCTCGAAATGAAGGTTCTGAGCAAGCGCGACACCTCGGGCGTCAAGAAGGTCAAACTGATCGACGAACTCTCGATCAGCGGCTCCTACAACCTCATCGCCGATTCGATGGGGCTTTCGAATCTGCCGCTCCGGCTGCGTTCGACGATCATCAAGAATTTCGGCATCAACATCTCCGCCACGCTCGATCCGTACGAAGTAACCCCCGAGGGCCAGCGCATCAACAAGCTCATGTGGCGCCGCGGTCTGCCCGGGCGCATCGTAAACGCCAGCACCTCGTTCGGCTATACGTTCAATTCCCGATCCGACAACTCCGTACCGGCCATCAACGACATCAACAGCATCGACCCGCTTTACCAAAACCCGTTCTACGACCCCTACGGGCAGATGGACCCCGTGCTGCGGCGGCAGTACATGGCGCAGACCTACTACGACTTCTCGCTGCCGTGGAACCTCGGATTCACTTACAGCATCAACTACGGGATCAGTTACGTGAACAACGGAACGACCGGATACAAGAAAAACGTCCAGCAAAGCATCAACTTCAACGGCAACATCAACCTCACGCCGAAGACGGGCATCACGTTCCAAGGCGGTTTCAACATCTCCGAAGGGGAACTCACGACCTCGTCGATCACCATCACGCGCGATCTGCATTGCTGGCAGATGTCCTTTTCGTGGATTCCGTTCGGCTTCCACCGCAGCTGGAGCTTCAACATCGGCGTGAAGGCCGCGTCGCTGGCCGACCTCAAGTACGACAAAAGCCAGAGTATGTACGACAACATGTTCTGAGGCATGCCGTGCGCCGGCTCATTTGTCCAACCGGCAGTCATTCCCGTCCGGCTGTAACACGCTCTTCACACGGAATCATTCCGCGTTCGGGATTTTTTATCTATATTTGTGCGTATATTAAAAAACATTTTTCCGGACATAACTTACCTAAATCATTCTATCCATGGAAAAACGCAACTTGCAAGGGGGGGGGAATTCTGAGTACTCGGCCCCGACGCTCGAAACTTTAGAGGTTTCGACGGAAAAAGGATTCGCTCAATCGCTCGTGTTCGGCGAAGAGGGCTACCCGGGGTCCGACCTCGGCGACGGAACGGATTTCGGATCTTTCTAAACGGCCCCATACCATGAAGAAGCTCCTTTCATCGGTGTGCATCGCAACAGTTGCGATGGCATTCGCGGGTTGCAGCTCGGAGGACGCCACACAGGATCCCGCACCCGAAGCCCGCAAAGTAACGCTCAGCATCACCGCCGATCAGGCCGGCACGCGGACCGTCATCGGCGACGACAACAAAATCTCGTGGACCGAGAACGATGCGATCGAAGTGCTGGAGAAATCGGACAAAGGCATCGCATACGCCGCATCGACAGGCTGCACCCTCGCCGAAGGCAAGGCCGGCTTCACGGTAACGCTTCCGGCCAACGCATCGTCCGACCTCATCTATGCCGCCGTCTACCCCGCTTCGGCATTCCTTTCTGAGAATTACAGCGACCTTACGAAAATCAAAGCCATCCTGCCCGCCACGCAGACCCCGACGGCCGCCAGCTTCGATCCTGCGGCCGATCTGATGATCTCGCAGGCGGTGCACGAAACGACCCAGCCCACGGAGGAAGGTCTCGCGTTCAGCTTCGGCCGCGTAGCCGCCCTCGCCAAGATGACGATCACGGGCCTCGACCTCGCCGACGGCGAGACCGTCCGTCAGGTGAGCTTCGCCGCGGCCGAGCGGAAACTCGCCGGCCGCTGCTACCTCGATCTGGCGAACGGCAAGGTCGGAGCGCTCGGTTACAGCAACGCATCCGAACGGATCGTTCTGGATTACAGCGCCGTAACGGGTATCGGCAAGGCTTCGTTCCCCGTCTGGTTCGCCTGTCTGCCGTGCGATCTGGGCGCAGGCGACGCCTTCACGGTCGTCGTAACCTCCGACAAGAACAAAACGTACACGAAAAACGTAACGCTGGCCGAAGCGCAGACGCTCTCCTTCACGTCGGGCCGGCTCTCCACCTTCGCGGTCGACATGACCGGCATCGCCGGAGAGGAGACTGCCTCCGGCGCCCGGGTCGCCACGCTGACCTACGAAGAGGTCGGCAAGCTGGGGATGGCCTACGACACGCCCGTCGAATACACGAATGCGGGCGGCACATGGACCATCGTCGCTTCGAAACAGAATTCGATGCAAATCAACGGCAGCAAAGGATACATCGGACTTCCCGAATTCACGAACGATATTTCGCTCGTCAGGGTTACGACCCATGCACTGTCGAAGGAGGCGACCCTCATGCTCAACACCTCGAACAGCACTTCGGGTGCTGCCGTATCGCAATCGCAGGATGCGGAAAGCACGTCGTTCACCCTCGTCGCGGCCGACGCAGGTCTCAAGACGGGCTACATCAAATCGAACGCCGTCGTTCAGATCACACAAATCGAGGTCTACACGGGCGCCGCGATCTATCTCGACGACCTCGCTGTTTCCGCCCGGGAAACGACCGATGCAACGACGACCTACCGGGCGATCGCCTTCACCGCGAACGACGATACGACGGTCTCGGCATTCGACGGATGCGTCAGCGCCGCATCGGTCGATCCCGACACCAAGACCCTCACCTACTCCGTCTCGGCCAACACGACGGGCGCCGAGCGCAAGGGCACGATCACGCTCGTCGCGGCCGCCAACGGCGCCGAGACGACCGTCGACGTATCGCAGGCCGCCGATGTATTCAAAGCGGACCCCGAAACCGTAACGCTCGGCGGCGATGCGAATGCAGCGACCGAACTGACGCTCACCTCCGATTTCGAAGTCGGCACACCGGCCGTCAGCGCACCGGACAAGTTCAAGATCGAGGGCGGAGCCGAAGGTAAATATACCGTAACGGCACTCGCCGACGGCGGTGCCGAGGAGACGGAACTCGGTACGATCACCTTCACCCGCACGATCGACGACAAACAAATCGTCGTTCCGGTCAAACAGGCGGCCAAAGGCGATGTCGGTGCGCAAACCTTGATGTTGACTAATGCCAATATTGTCGCCGGAACAGGCCCCGCCTCTTACGGGGATCAAACCATGACCGACGATGAGGGAAACACATGGACAGCCTATGCAATACGCACTTATCACAGCAAGGCAACAAAAGAGAATTATCATTTGCAAATAAAAGCCGGTTCTCAATATTTCATAAAAATCCCAGCCGTATCCAAACCGATCAAAAAGATCGTAATGACAGTATCAAATGCTTCGCAACCGATGACCGGCGGCTCGAATAAAGCAACATTGGAATTCAGAGGTGAATCTGCATCTTCCGAAGTAATCGGGAGTGCCACCGGCACATCCAAAGTTATCATTGATATGCCCGACAATTCATTCACCGAAGGGTATATCACGGCAACCGCAGCTGTCAGAATATGGGATATAGAACTTTCCTATTGAACGGGGAGCGGGGGCGGGAGCGGTCCCGCCCCGGACCCTACCCCGGGATTCGGAATACCGACGGTCGGCTCCGTTACGACGAGCAGCGCCGCGGTGTCGTGCTTCGTAACCGATGCGAAGACCGTCCGTTTCGCCTATAAGGCGGCAGCCGAAAGCGACTATGCGCACACGGGAGCTTCGGTCGCGGGCAACATGGCGACCGCCACGCTCGCCGGACTGCATTCCGATACGGAATACACGGTCTATGCCTACGCATCGGCCAACGGACAGCGATACACGAGCGGCACGGTCTCCTTCACGACGCAGGCGCAACAGATTCTCACCGACCACACGGCATGGCTGGAGCTCCCGGCCAAGACGAGCGGCAGCGAGACCCTCACGATGAGTTTCTACGCCGGAAGCGACCGCAACTATACGATGTACTACGACAAATCGACCTACACGGCCGAGTGGGTGGCCTATCCGCTCGCGTCGGGCCACATGGGCTCGGGCCGCTCCGACAAATGGAAACCGACGCCCGGCATCCCGACCTCCGACCAGATCGACATCTGGACGAGCAGCTACGGCGTCAACTACGGTTCGACGACCAGCGAGGGATACGACAGCAAAAAGGAACTCTACGCCCGCGGACACCAGATTCCCAATGCCGACCGCAACGGGATCGATGCGATGCAGGCTCAGACCTTCTATGCCACGAACTCGACGCCCCAGATTCAGAATGCATTCAACGCGAAGATATGGAACGCCTTGGAAGGGAGCGTCCGGTCGATCGCCAAGGCGACCGATACGGTGTATGTCGTAACGGGAGCGGTCCTGCGCAAAGCGGGCGGCAGCGAAGAGATCACCTATATCCGGCCGAAGAACGATCCGGACAAACTTTGTCCCGTACCGAACTATTACTACAAGGTACTGCTCAAGGTGAAACGGTCGGGGCAAACCATCGTCTCGGCTTCGGCCGTCGGCGTCTGGCTGCCCCACGAGCCGTTCGCTTCGACCGACTTTTCGGGCTACGTAACCTCTGTCGCCCAGATCGAGGCATGGACGGGTTACGACTACTTCGCCAACCTGCCCGACGGGATCGAGGCCGCCGCGGAACGGAACACCAGCTGGTCGGCATTCTCGTCCTTCTGACGGTCCTCTTCCGAGGACAAGAGCCGCCGGCGGCCCGAAGACAGTTTTCACCCCCGATGCAATCGCATGCATCGGGGGTGAAACCGTTATCGGAGGATGTATTCGGAGAGGAGCCCCGGGAACCCGGCACCTACCGCACGGCCAGCCCCGGCAGGCGTTCCGGACCGGGCGCTTCCGAGTCCGCAATCAAACGACGGGCGGCCGAGACAATGCCGCTGCAACGCCCCGCTTCACGCCCTCCGGTCCATCCGAAACAGGTTCCTGCTGCGGTCGGGGCTCATCCGCGAACGGCTCCGCCCCGACAGACCGGCCGGAGCGAAAGCCGGAAGCGCTTCCGCCCCGCTCCGGAAACCGCCGTCCCCACCACTTCCCGGAAGCAGCAGCGTCGTCCACACTGCGAAAGGAGCCGCCCCCGGCGCAAAAATCGCCGCGACTGCATGCCAAGCCACCGATTACGACGCCGGCCTGCGCGAGCGGACACCGGTTTCGAAAGCCGCCGAGAGGCGATTCCGTCAATGCTCCGTTTCGATCGCCGCCGGATCGTGCTTGTATTTGAACACGAACGCGAAAACGACAGCGACGACGAGCGCATATCCCGCGAAGGTCAGCCACGAATGTGACCATCCGACGACCTGTGCCGCGGGTGTCGGCTGCGAATAGACGAACCGATTCACGACGGCCTGCGCCCCCAGCGTACCGATCGTCGCTCCGATGCCGTTGGTCATGATCATGAACAACCCCTGCGCCGACGAACGGATGGCTATATCGGTCTCCTTGTTCACGAAGAGCGATCCCGAAATGTTGAAGAAATCGAAGGCCACGCCATAGACGATCATCGAGAGCACGAACATCCATACCCCTCCGCCCGGGTTGCCCACCCCGAACAGCCCGAAGCGCAGCACCCATGCGAACATAGCCATCAGCATCACGCGCTTGATGCCGAACCGTTTGAGGAAAAAGGGAATCAGCAGGATGCAGAGCGTCTCGGACACCTGCGACAGCGAGATGAGCGCATTGGCGTGGTTGGCGCCGAAGGTCGAAGCGTATTCGGGAATATCCTTGAAACTGGTGATGAACGGATTGGCGAATCCGTTGGTGATCTGGAGCGACACGCCGAGGAGCATCGAGAAGATGAAGAAAATCGCCATCTTCTTCTGTTTGAAGAGTGCGAATGCCTTGAGGCCCATGGCATCGACGAAACTCTTCCTGTCGCCCGAGCGATCCACCGGGCAGCCCGGCAGCGAGAAGGAGTAGAGGCCGAGCGCCAGTCCGATCGCGGCGCACTGCATGAATTGCATGTAGGTGGTCTGGAATCCCGCCGCGTCGCAGAGCAGCATGGCGCAGATGAACCCCACCGTCCCCCACACGCGGATGGGCGGGAAAGCTTTCACCGTATCGTAACCGGCCCCCTCCAGCACGCAGTAGGCCACGGAGTTCGACAGGGCGATCGTCGGCATGTAGAACGCAACGCTCAGCGAATAGAATGCGAACAGGATTCCGAACGACACGCCGGCACCCGACGAAAGGGCATACCAGCCCGCCATGCCCATGAACGCGGCGGCGAGCAGATGGCAGATGCCCAGCAAACGCTGTGCCGGCACCCAGCGGTCGGCGATGATGCCGATCACGGCCGGCATGAACAGCGATACGATGCCCTGCATGGCATAGAAAATGCCGATGTGCGACGCCAGACCGACCGCCACCAGATACGAACCCATGGAGGTAAGGTAGGAACCCCACACGGCGTATTGCAGGAAGTTCATGACAGTCAGACGCAATTTAATTCCCATAGTATGTAATTTTAGTTGGTTTTCAATATTTTACACCCTTCAACCGGAGACGTTCAAAACAAATGTACGAATTTTTTCAGGAAAATTCTTTGAAAAAGAAAAATTAAGTCCTACTTTTGCATCGTCAAACGACATTGAGCCATGGTGTAACGGTAACACTACAGATTCTGGTCCTGTCATTCCAGGTTCGAATCCTGGTGGCTCAACGCGAGGGAAGCAAATTCGCTTCCCTTTTTTTCTTTTTGCGAATCTTCCTGCATCGTCCGCCTTGCGAAAAACCGGGCCCCGTCTGCGGCCGCTTCGAGCGCCGGGCCGTTCGCCGCCCGGCTCCGCCCGGCCCCGCCCGGCTTTCGCAAATCCCGCACCGCCTTTGCACGCAGAACGAATCTTTCCGTGTTCCGGACTGTTTTCCGGTCCGCCTCCGCAGCGCCGCCCTTCGTCCAACGGCACGAAACCGCACGTTCGGTTCCGCCGAATCATTCGCTGCTTCCGAGGCCGGAACGTCGGACCGAGGCTCGCGGCGCGAGCAATAGAATCTCCGCCTCCCTTCGACACGCCAGAAATGAAAACGCGGAGCCGGACGACGGGAGCGTCGGCCGGCCGGACGCGCCGCCGGCCCCGCAGCAAAGACCTGCCCGAACGATCAAACGACCGCGTAAAATCGAGGTGCGACCGTTCGAAAAACCTTGCGGAACCGGCCGGACGTTTCGAGCGCCGGACCGGTGGTTTCGGGTCATCCGCCGCCCGGCCGCTTTCGAAGTTCTTCGCAGCCGAGCGAAACCACACGCGGATCGGCACCCGCAGCAAAAGAGCATGCGCCTCAGCGATTGTCGTCCGCCGCCCAAAGGACGGCAGCCTGCTGCCGGCATCGCCGGGCGGCACCGCGCATCCGGCGGAGAAAGAGCGATCCCCGCCGGGCCGGCCTCAGCGGACCGTCCGAAAACAAACGGTGCATCATGTCGGCCGGCCGCACTTCGCGGAGATTCGTTGCAAGCAGTCATCCGGCGGCATCGGCCGGACCGGCAATGAACGTAACGAACGCCCTGCACGAAGAAGGGGCTGCGCCCCGCAGCGCACCGAAAAAACCGCACCCCGAAGAGCGGCTCCGCGCAACCGCCGCGAGCAGGTCCGGAACCCATGCGGCCGCCGCCCCACGCTGCCGCCCGAACAACTCCGCAAGCCGACACGGACACGGGCTCGCCCCCCCGACCGCGCTTCGCACACCCGGCCGCCGATTGTCCGAAAACCGCGCCCGGCGGCCACCGCACCATCGCTGCGCATCCGCGGAACGCTTCTTCGCCGCGGTGGCGACAGGCATTCGTTCTGCGGTCGGGGAGGGGCGAAAGACACACAGACCAACCCACGGAACGACGGATAAGAAACCAAGCACACCGCACACACGGCGGCGACCCCGAATCCGCCATCAGATAACGAGCGAGCCATTGCATGTTGCTGCAATGGCTCGCCTTCCGTCATTCTCCGGCCCCATCCGAAACAGATCCCCGCTGCGAACGGGCCTCATCCGCGAACGGCCCCGCCCCGACAGTCCGGCCGGAGCGGAAACCGGAATCCGGCTCTTCCGCGCAATCGACGACGATACGCCGCGGCACCGGACTTCCGGAATCGTTTATTTCCCCAGCCCCATTTTTTCGATCAAGGCGTGTGTTTCGGGCTTGTGTCCGCGAAAATCGACATAGAGCTTCATGGGATGCTCGTGGTTGCCCTGCGAGAGGATGCGGTCGCGGAACGACCGGGCTACCTCCCGATCGAAGATCCCCTTCTCCTTGAAGAGCGAATAAGCGTCCGCTTCGAGCACTTCCGCCCATTTGTACCCGTAGTAACCCGCCGCATAGCCGCCTGCGAAAACATGGGTGTAGGCGGGCGTCATGGCCGTTCCCTCCACCACGGGGAGAATCTGCGCAGGAGCCATCGCCGCCGTCTCGAACGCCTCGACATCGCCCGTAAAAGGCTCCCTGAGGGTGTGCCATGCCATGTCGTTGAGCCCGAACGAAAGCTGCCGCACGTTCGCATAGGCGGCCAGATAGTGCTGCGCCGCGACGATGCGGTCGACGATCTCCGCAGGGATCGGCTCGCCCGTCTCGTAGTGCACGGCCCACAGATCGAGGAACTCCTTCTCCGTAGCCCAGTTTTCCATGATCTGCGACGGCAGTTCGACGAAGTCGCGGTAGACGTTCGTGCCGTTCAGCGACTCGTACTCGCCCTGCCCGAACATGCCGTGCAGCGAATGTCCGAACTCGTGCAGAAAGGTCGTTACCTCATCGAACGTAAGCAGCGCCGGCTTGGTCTCGGTAGGCTTGGTGAAGTTCATCACGAGCGATACCAGCGGGCGGGTCTCCACGCCGTCCGTGCGCTTCGCTCCGCGGAATTCGGTCATCCACGCACCCGCACGCTTCGATGCACGGGGAAAGAAATCGAGGTAGAGCACGGCCAGATGCCTGCCGTCGGCATCGGTTACGTCGTAAGCCGTTACGTCGGGATGATAGACGTCGATATTCTCCGCCGGAGCGAACCGTATCCCATAGAGCTTGTTCGCCAGCAGGAAGATGCCGTTGCGCACGCTGTCCATCCGGAAGTAGGGTTTCACCACCTCGTCGTTGAGCGCATAGCGCTCGTTCTTATATTTTTCGCTGTAATAGTTCCAGTCCCACGGCATCAGTCTGCCCGCGAAACCGAGCGTTGCGGCGTAAGCGCTCACCGTCTCGTAATCCTTCACGGCATACTCTTTCGTTTCGTCGAGCAGCTCGCCGAGGAACGCCTCGACCGTCGGCACGTTCTCGGCCATGCGGTCTTCGAGCACGTAGTCGGCATAGGTCTCGTATCCGAGCAGGTTGGCGATCCGCAAACGCAGTTCGGCGATTCGCTTGGCGATCTGCGTATTGTCGTACTCGCCGCCCAGAGCCCGCGAATTGTAGGCCCTCCAGAGCTTCTCCTTGAGCGCGCGGTTCGACGAATAGGTCATGAAGGGCGCATAGCTCGGAGCCTGCAAAGTTACGGTCCATCCCTTCTGCCCGCGGGCCCGCGCCTCGGCCGCGAGCGATTCGCGGAGGAACCCGGGCAGTTCGGCGACTGTTGCGGGATCCGTGATATTGAGCGTGAAGGCATTGGTCGCCGCCAGCGCGTTCTGGCCGAATATCAGCGTGAGGGAAGCCTCCTCGGAGGTGTACTCGCGGTAACGCTCCTTGTCTTCGGACGAGAGGGCCGCGCCGTTGCGTGCAAAACTTTTGTACGTATTTTCCAACAGACGTTCATCCTCCTTCGAAAGCCCGCGGCCCGGGTGTTCGTAGACATACTTCACGCGCTCGAAGAGCGCCGAGTCGAGCATGATGTCGTTCTCCAGTTCGGTCAGCGCCGGCTGTATGTCGAGCGCGATCCGCTGCATCTCGTCCGAAGCGTCGGCTTCGAGCAGGTTGAAGAAGACGCCCGACACGCGATCGAGCAGCGCACCCTGACGCTCCAGCGGCACGATGGTGTTGCGGAAGGTCGGTTTCGCGGGATTCTTCACGATGGCTTCGACCTCGGCACGCGAACAGGCGATGGCCGTTTCGAAAGCGGGCATATAATCCGATACCGCGATTCGGGAGAACGGAGGCGTCTCGAAGGGCGTGTCCCACGCCGCGAGCAGCGGATTCGACGTGTCGATTTCAGGCAGCTGCGGCACGGGCATCCGGTCGCCGCCGCAGGCAGCCAAAGCGGTGAATGACATGATGGCAAAGAGTTTTTTCATAGGATTAAAAATAGGTTTCTTCGATTCGTCTCGTTCGGGTCGGGCAGATCGGCCGCGAGCGACGGAGCTATTCGCGCGCGCCGGCCCCGTCGGACGGCGATTCCCGCCCGGCGGACGCCGTTTCGGAGCCGTCCGAGGACAGCACTCCCTTCATAGGCACCGTTTCGGGGCCGTCGGACGGCAGCCGGCCTCCGGCGGCCGCCGTTCCAGCCGAGGATCCGGCCGCCGACCCAGTCGCTTCGCGGGCCGCTCCGGCCGTCGCTCCGGATTCGTCCGACAGTCCGCGCGCACGGAGCATGGCCCGCTTGTCGGGGTTCTTGCCGCGGAAAGCGCGGTAGAGGGTCATGCCGTCCGCCGAACCGCCTTTTTCGAGGATTTCGGTCCGGAAGGCATGGGCGATCCGGCGGTCGAACAGATCGCCGCTCTCGCGGAAAGCCTCGAAAGCATCCTTGTCGAGGACTTCGGCCCAAATGTAGAAGTAGTAGCCCGCAGAATAGCCGCCGTCGAAAATATGGCTGAAGTAGGGGAAACGATAGCGGGGGGCGATTTGCGGGATCAGCCCGTAGCCGTCGGTCAGCTGCTTTTCATAAGCGTCCACCTCGAAAGGCTCGTACCGGCTCATCCGGTGCAGATCGAGGTCGGTCCGCGCGGCCGCCACCAGCTCCGTAAGGGCGAAGCCCTGATTGAAACCGGCGCTGCGGCGGAGCTTCTGCACGAGGTGGTCCGGAATGATTTCGCCCGTGCGGTAGTGCGTCGCATAGTGCCGGAGCATCTCCGGTTCGAAGGCCCAGTTCTCCATGATCTGCGACGGCAGTTCGACGAAGTCGCCCTCCACATCCGTCAGACCGCGGTATTTCACGTCGTGGAACAGGAAGTGGAGCGCATGTCCGAACTCGTGGAAAAGCGTGGCCGTCTCGTCGAGGTTCAGCAGCGCCGGCGAGGAGTTGACGGGCGGCGTGAAGTTGCACACGATCCCCACCACGGGTGCCACCCGTTCGCCCTCTTCGTAGTATTGCTCCGTAAAGTTGCCGCACCATGCGCCGCCGCTCTTGCCTTCGCGCGGGAAGAAGTCGAAATAGAGCACCCCCAGATGTGTTCCGTCGGCATCGAGCGCCTCGTAGGCCATCGCATCGGGGTGGTAGACCGGAACGACCACGGGACGGAACGTGATGCCGTAGAGCCGGTTGGCGAGGAAAAAGATACCCGTCTGCACGTTCTCGATCGAGAAATAGGGGCGCAGCATCTCTTCGTCGAACGCATATTTCCGCTTGCGCAGCTTCTCGGCGTAATACCACCAGTCCCACGCTTCGAAAACGGCCCCCTTCCGATCGGTCTGCAACAGCGAATCCATCTGCGCGAGCTCCTCCCGGGCCCGTGCGAGCGCCGGCTCCCAGACCCCTTCGAGCAGTTCGCCGGCCGCCTCGGGCGTGCGGGCCATCTGCTCGGACAGCACGTAATCGGCATAGGAGTCGTAGCCGAGCAGGCCGGCCTTTTCGAGCCGCAGGCGGATGAGATCGTTGACGATCTGCTTGTTGTCGTGCGCATCGTCGTGGTCGCCGCGCGAAACATAGGCTTTATAGAGCTGCTCGCGCAATTCGCGTTCGGGAGAGTAGGTCAGAAAAGGAATGCGGCTTGGGCCGTCGAGCGTGATCGCGTATTTGTCCTTCAGTCCCAGCTCCAAGGCTTTCTTGCGGGCCGCGTCGCGCACATCGTTGGAGAGGCCGCCGAGCTGACCGCCGCCCACGGGCAGCACGAACGCATTGGTCTCGGCCAGCACGTTGCGGCCGAAGCGGACCTGCAAGAGCGACAGCTCCTCGTTGATCCGCCCCAGACGCGCCTTCCGCTCCGCGTCGAGCAGTGCGCCCGAACGGACGAACTCGTCGTAGGTCTTCTCCAGCAGACGCATCTGCTCGGCATCCAGACCGAGCGTGCGGCGCGTGTCGTAGAGCGTCCGGATGCGGCCGAAAAGCCGGTCGTTCATCCGGATCCGGTCTTCATGGGCGGCCAGCTTCGGCATCAGCTGTTCCTGCACGGCTTGCAGTCCGTCGTTCGTCTCGGCGGCCGACACCATGCCGAACACGAGGCTCAATCGCGCGAGCAGCTTGCCCGAGGCGTCGTAGGCGAGCATCGTGTTTTCGAACGTCGGTTCGTCGTTGTTCGACACGATGGCGTCGATTTCGGCATCGTGGAGCGACATGGCCCGCTCGAATGCGGGCAGGTAGTGTTCGGTGCGGATCTTGTCGAAGGGCGGCACTCCGAAAGGCGCGGTCCACTCCGCCAAAAGGGGATTCTCCTCCGCTTTTTTCGCGGAACCGCAGGCTGTGAAGGTCATCATCGTATACAATACAAGGCACAATCGTGCGACAGTTCTCATCGATTCGTCTGATTTTTGTTTACCTTTGCGCAAAGTTAATCAAAGATCGCTAATATCCCTGACGGCATGCAACTTTTTTATGCACCCGATTTTTCGCCTCCGGAGCACTGCCTGAGCGAGGAGGAGTCGAAACACTGCATCCGCGTCCTGCGGCTCGGCGAAGGCGACTGCATCCATATAACCGACGGCCGGGGCGATTTATTTTGCTGCCGCATCGTCCGGGCCGACCCGAAATGCTGCAAAGTCGTGGCCGAGAGCGCGGAAAGGGAGTTCGAAAAACTGCCCTGCCGGCTCACGATGGCCGTGGCGCCGACCAAGAACGCCGAACGTTTCGAATGGTTCCTCGAAAAGGCCACCGAGGTGGGCGTCGCGGAGATCGTGCCGCTCGAAACGGCCCGCAGCGAGCGCCGGACCTTCAAACCCGAACGTGCGGAAAAAGTCATCACGGCGGCGATGAAACAGTCGCTCAAGGCCTACCGGCCCCGCCTGCATCCCCTCACGCCTTTCGAAACGTTCGTCGCGGAGCCTTTCGCCGGACGCCGGCTGATCGCCCACTGCGGCGCAGCGCTCACGCCGGCCGGCAAAGGCTACCTGCCATCCGTGCTCCGGGCGGGCGAAGACGTGCAGATACTCATCGGCCCCGAGGGCGATTTTTCGCCCGAGGAGACCGCACTCGCGCTGCGCTGCGGCTTCGCGGAGATCACGCTCGGCCCCCAGCGGCTCCGGACCGAGACGGCTGCGGTGGCCGCCACAGTGATGGTGTCGGTCGTTAATCATACGGAACGCCATGACTACTGACCGGCAATCTCTTCCGCAGCTCTTCTGGTCCTTCTTCAAGATCGGACTTTTCACCTTCGGGGGCGGCTATGCCATGATTCCGCTCATCCAGCGCGAGGTGATCGACCGCACGGGATGGATCCGCCGGGAGGAGTTTCTCGACCTGCTGACGCTCGCGCAGTCGGTGCCGGGGCCGATCGCCGTCAACACGTCGGTTTTCGTGGGCTACAAACTCCACGGACTGCGGGGCGCGGCGGCGGCCCTGCTCGGCACGGTGCTACCCTCGTTCGCCATCATCCTCGCGATCGCCGTCTTCTTCGCGGGCATTCGCCACAACCCGGTGGTGGACGCCGCATTCAAGGGGATGCGGCCGGCGGTCGTGGCGCTCATCATAGGCCCGGTGATCTCTCTCTCGCAGGGGATGCACCGGTCGATGTTCCTCGTGATCGCCGCCTCGGCCTTCGCCGTATGGGGTCTGGGCTGGTCGCCCGTCTACCTCCTCTGCGGCGCGGCTGCCGCCGGCATCGCATGGGAGCTGCTGACGACCGGCCGGAACCGGAGCCGAATCGGAAAATGAAACACCGCGCATAATGCCATGAAAATCGGATTATTCATCGGAGCGTTCTGCTGTCTTCTGACCGCAACGGAGGCGGACGGCCGTTCTTTTGCCGCAGGGGCTGCGGCGGATGCCGTCCCTGCCGCAGCAGCGACGACGACGCCCGCGACAAAGCGAACGCAGGAATTGCTGCAAACTTTCTACTCCGATTACTGCACGCTGCTGGCCTCCGGCACGAATTTCAAAGCGATCCAACGACTGCTCGACGAGTACCTGACCTGCGAGGCCGTGCAGAAAGCGGCGGAAATCGAATCCGAACGACTGTACGACCCGATCATCCGAGCCCAAGACTTCGATGCGGACGCCATCGGTACGATCTCCGTTACATACATTGCAGGCGATTGGTATGCGGCAGCCTATCTCGACCCGTACCGCGGCACGTGCGTCGTCGTCCCCATCGAGGCCGCAGTGCGGAACGGAGCGCTGCGAATCACGGACATAGGAATTCCTCAACCCGACCGACAGCAGACGTCATGATACTCTGGCAACTTTTCATCAGCTACCTGAAGATCGGATTCTTCGGATTCGGCGGCGGCTACGCCATGCTCTCGCTCATCCAGAACGAAGTGGTCGTGCAGCACGCATGGATGACCAATGCCGAGTTCGCCGACATAGTCGCCGTCTCGCAGATCACGCCCGGGCCCATCGCCATCAACTCGGCCACCTACGTGGGTTACCACGTCGGCATGCAGACCGGACACCTCTGGTGCGGCCTCCTCGGCTCGGCGATCGCCACACTGGCCGTCTGCATGCCGTCGCTCACGCTGATGATCCTCGTAGCGCGGTTCTTCCTAAAACTCAAGGGCAACCGCATCGTCGCGGGAGCCATGCTCGGCATGCGGCCCGCCGTGATCGGCATGATCGCCTCGGCAGCGCTGCTGCTCATGTTCCCCCACAGCGACAGCCCGGGCGACGCCAACTTCATCGACGGCTGGAGCTGGATGCTCTTCGCGGGGGTGCTGATCGCCTCGTGGCGCAAGGTGAATCCGATCCTGCTGATCGTGCTCTCGGCGCTGGCCGGCATCGGCATCTACTATCTGCCGACGCTGGCATAGGCGACCGCGGCCGCAGCTCTTCGCAGTCCGTCGCCGCCCCCTGTCGGGTTCGTTGCGGACACGTCGCCGGCGGCGAACTGCCGACAATGCTTCAGCAATGTCGATCATTCGCAAAATAAGATTTTTTCACACCTTCTGCCATCGAGGGTACTTGGAAATATCTTTTTTACCTTTTGGCGGGGCAAAAGGTGCGCAAAAGGCGGCCGAATGTCGGAAAAGGCGTCCGGAGGAGGGGGCAAGACAGGACGCGAAGTTCATAAACACGTCCGCACAGCGGATACAAAAAGTTTCGCAATGCGAAAAGTGCGGAAGAGGGACGGAGCGAAGACGAGCGTCAAAAACGGGGACGGTTCGCCTGCAAACCCGCGCAGTCGCCCGTTTTGGCTCGGCGAGCGAACGGCCTCGCTGCTTTTCGCCTTGCGAATGGTTTTGGGTGCCTTCGGGCAGCGAAAGGTACAAAACGAAAAATAGTCTGCGATTCGCCGATGGGTGCGTGTCCCGGCCCCGGCCGCAACACGGAAGCCCGCACCCGGGCGGCGCCGCTACCGCGTCATCCGGTAGTAGGTCCCCAGCGGCAGCACCTTCCCGGCCCGGTCGGCGAAACAGAGTTCGCCGTACTGCTCCCCGCGCGGAACGCCGAACGCCTGACGCACGGCCGTGCGGGCCAGCGTCGACGAAAGTCCCATCGAATAGAGATTGAGCACGAGAAACGCACCCGCAGGTTCCAACAGACGGGCGCAACACTCCAGCATTTCGCAGATATTCTCCTCCAGAATCCACCGCTCGCCGTTGGCGCCGCGTCCGTAGGCGGGCGGATCGAGGATGATTCCGCGGTATCGGCTGCCGCGCCGCACCTCGCGCCGCACGAAACGCAGCGCATCCTCCACGATCCAGCGCACTCCCTCCAGACCGCTCGCCTCCATGTTCTCGCGCGCCCACGCAACGACCTGCTTCACCGAATCGACATGCGTCGCCTCGGCCCCCGCGGCACGCGCCGCAAGCGTCGCGCCGCCCGTATAAGCGAAGAGGTTCAGCACGCGCGGCGCGAGGCCGTCGGCCCGCAGCGCCGCACAACTGTCGCGGATGAAGTCCCAGTTCGCAGCCTGCTCGGGGAAAAGACCGACGTGCTTGAACGAGGTGAGACCGAGACGCATCCGAAGCATCGTGCCGCCGCAGTCGTAGCCTACCGTCCAGCGCTCCGGCATCCGGGGCCGCAGGCTCCACTGCCCGCGCTCCTCGCTGCGGGCGTCGCGCAGAAACGAAGCGTCGGCCATGCGCCGCCACTCCTCCTCGGACAGGCTCCGCCGCCAGATCGCCTGCGGCTCCGGACGGCGCGTTACATAAGGCCCGAAGCGTTCGAGCTTCTCGAAATCGCCCGTGTCGATGAGTTCGTAATCGGCAAAACGGGGTGTAAGTTGTTCCTGCATGGCTTTCCTTGATCCTATCGTTTTGAAAATCTTCCGCTTCAGATGCACCGAAACGATCCCGGCGTCCGTGCGCGGTCCCGCTCCCCGCCCCGCTCCGGATCGGCCCGCGGCACCGCCGGAATGCCGGGGCTCTTCCGAGATCGGCGGTCGAAACCGCCGCCCAAGGCCCGGAACGGCCTCCGGCACGACCCCGCGCCCCGTTCCGCCGGGGACGAACACCCGACCGACCGGAAACGCACATAGGGACCATCCTCGCATTCCGCTCCGGCAATCCGCGCGGACCGCCGCTCCTCCCGGGCTCCGGCTCCGTGCAGCCCCGCCCGTTCCGCCGCGGGAGGGGAGCTTCGGGCCGGCGGGCGTCCGGACGAATCGCCGAAGCCGCCCCGCACAGGCCGCGGCATCCGGACCGGACACCGGACCGCAGACCGGAACTCAACGGCTGCCGCTCTCGTCGGTCAGCGTCATCTCGCACCGCGCGCAGTCGAACGAGAGCCGGTAGCGGTGCGTGCCCCGTTCGAGGTAGAGCGGCTCCGCAAGACGGGGCCGTTCGCGCAGACATTCGCCGATCTCGCGGCGCAGGCAGTAGGCCGAGCGCATCACGCAGCGGCCCGCGGTCGAAGGCGCGAGGTCGAGCCCCCGCTCGATCCGGCGCACGCCGTGGTCGCGGTAGAAGGCCTCGGCCATCCGGTTGGTTACGTTGTCCTGCGCCGTCAGCCGGTCCGCCGGATAGGGCGCCGAACGATCCTCGGGCAGAATCCGGTGCGGAACCGGACGCGCCAGACGCGCCGCCAGCAGCCTCTCCAGCCCTTCGCGCCGCAGCGCCGCCAATACCGACGCCGGCACGAAAAAGTCCCCGCCCCCGCCGGCGACTTCGCGCACGTCGAAAACGGTGTCGCCGCTCTTCGCCAGCTGCGTGCGCAGCGTCGCCGCCATCTTCGCCGGATCCTTCGCCGCGTCGAACGGCCCTGCGGCTTCCGCTTCGACCTCGACGCCGTCGCTGTCCGTAAAACGCACGGCGATCCGATCCGATCCGACCGCATAGTCGGCCCGCACGGCGATCGTGCGCCGCATCCGGCTGCGCTCGACCGCGAGGTTGAAGCGCCGGTCGTGGTTGCGGTAGATCTCCGTCCCGACCACGATCCCCTCCATGCGGTCGGGCACCACGCGCACGCCTTCGACGCCGTTGATCCGCGTGCCGCGTCCGCCGAAGCAGATGCCGTCGCCCGCAGCGAGCGCATGCGGCCTGTCGAGCGCGAAGCTCCGCCGGTCGGCCGCGACCACGCGGCCCACGTACTCCCCGACCGACTTGGGTGTGTCGAACGACGCGACGCCCGGACGGCGCCCCGCGAAAAAGTATTCCGACTCGCCGCGCGTGAAACTCTTGGCGGGATCGGGCTCGAAATCCGGCACGCTCGTCCCCGCCGAAGCGCGGACGAAGCCCGCGCGGACCGCCATCGCGGCGTCCACGGCACGGCGGTAGTAGGCCACCACGTTCCGGATGTAGTTGATGTCTTTGAGCCGTCCCTCGATCTTGAACGACGCAACGCCCGCATCCAGCAGATCGCCGATCCGCTCCGAGAGGTCGAGGTCGCGCACCGAAAGCAGATGCCGGCCCGCGACATAGGTGCGGCCGCGGCCGTCGGTCAGGTCCCATGCGAGGCGGCAGGGCTGGCTGCATGCACCGCGGTTGCCGCTGCGGGGGCCCATCGACCGCGAGAGAAAGCAGCGGCCGCTGTATCCCACGCAGACGGCGCCGTGGACGAAACACTCGACCTCGGCGTTCGTCGCCGCGCAGACGGCCCGGATCTCGTCGAGCGACATGGCCCGTTCGAGAATCACGCGCGCGAAGCCGCACCGTTCGAGAAACACGGCCATCTCGGGAGTCGTCGTATGCACCTGCGTCGAGGCGTGCAGCTCCACGGGCAGTCCCATACGCCGCAGCGCCATGTCCTGCACGATGAGCGCATCCACGCCTGCGGCGACGAGCTCGCGGGCCTGCCGTTCGGCATCGGCGAGCTCGTCGTCGTAGAGCAGCGTGTTGAGCGTCGCATGCACCCGCACGCCGAAGCGGCGGGCATACGCCACGACGCGGGCGACCTCCTCCGTCGCGTTGCCCGCGGCCTGCCGCGCGCCGAAGCGCGCGCCGCCGATGTAGACGGCGTCGGCGCCGGCCTCCACGGCGGCCACGGCCGAGGCATAGTCTTTCGCAGGGGCGAGCAGTTCGACGGTTTTCATGCGAGCGAGCGTTTCCGAATTGCGGCAAAAGTACGGAAATTATCGTGAAAAAGCGCTCGATTCGGAAATAGTTTCGTATTTTTGCCCTCCGAAAGAATCGTAAAAAACCGGAACGAAATGTTAACTTTGAAGCAACTCAGGGACGACAGGGAGGCTGCGATCCGCAAGCTGGCCAAGAAGGGCGTGGACGCCGCCCCCGCGATCGCCCGCATCGAAGAGCTGGACGACCGCCGCAAAGCCCTCCAGACCGAGTTGGACAACAATCTGGCCGCCCAGAATAAGGCCGCCAAAGAGATCGGCATGCTCATGGGACAGGGCCGCCGCGACGAGGCCGAGGAGCGCAAGCGCTTCGTCGCGGATTTGAAAGCGCTTTCGGCCAAGCTGGCCGCCGAACAGAAAGAGGCCGCCGAGGAGTTGCAATCGGAGATCGTCGCGCTGCCCAACTTTCCCGCGGACATCGTGCCCGAAGGGAAGACCGCGGCGGACAACCTCGTCGTGAAGCTCGTCGAAAGCTACACGCCGCTGCCCGAGAACCCGCTGCCCCACTGGGAGCTGGCACGCAAATACGACATCATCGACTTCGACCTCGGCGTGAAACTCACCGGCGCCGGATTCCCCGTCTACAAAGGCAAGGGCGCCCGTTTGCAGCGTGCGCTGATCAACTATTTCCTCGACTGCAACACGAAGGCCGGCTACCTCGAAGTGGAGCCTCCGGTGATGATCAACGAGGCTTCGGGCTTCGGCACGGGCCAGCTGCCCGACAAGGAGGGGCAGATGTACCACGCCGCGGCCGACAACTTCTACCTCGTGCCGACGGCCGAGGTGCCCGTTACGAACATCTACCGCGACGTGATTCTCGACCGCGGGGACTTCCCCGTGCGGATGACCGCCTACACTCCCTGCTTCCGCCGCGAGGCCGGCTCCTACGGCAAGGACGTGCGCGGTCTGAACCGCCTGCACCAGTTCGACAAGGTGGAGATCGTGCAGCTCAGCCTTCCGGAAGTCTCCTACGAAGCGCTCGACGGCATGGTGGCCCACGTCGAATCGATCGTCCGTTCGCTGGGGCTGCCCTACCGCATCCTCAGGCTTTGCGGCGGCGACATGTCGTTCACCTCGGCCCTCACCTACGATTTCGAGGTCTACTCCGAAGCGCAGCAGCGATGGCTCGAAGTCTCGTCCGTCTCGAACTTCGAATCGTTCCAAGCCAACCGCCTGAAACTCCGCTACCGCGACGAGCAAAAGAAGATCCGGCTGGCCCACACGCTCAACGGCTCCTCGCTGGCCCTGCCGCGCATCGTGGCCGCCCTGCTGGAGAACAACCAGACGCCCGACGGCATCCGCATTCCGGAGGTGTTAATTCCTTATACCGGATTTGACATCATCAAATAATTTTCGTATATTTGCCGCGCAAAACACACAACACACTAACACAAAAATCTTACAGACATGGCTTACAAAATCACGGACACCTGCGTGGCTTGCGGCACCTGCATCGGCGAGTGCCCCGTCGAGGCTATTTCGGCCGGCGACATCTACGTTATCGACCCCGACAAGTGCATCGACTGCGGTACGTGCGCAGGCGTTTGCCCCAGCGAAGCGATCGTAGCGGAGTAGTTCGAAGCATCGCAAATCCGTAAAAAGCGCACTCCGACCATGCGAACACTCACCCGGATACTTCTCTTCTGCCTCCTGCTCCCGGCCGGCTGCACCACCGACATCGGACGGCTGGAGCGCCGCATCGACCGGATCGCGGAACGCTGCGACGCCCGGATCGGCGTCGCCGTAACCACGCCCGCGGGTCTGCTGCTCAGCCGCAACGACACCCTGCTGCCGATGTTGAGCGTCTTCAAGTTTCCCGTGGCGCTGGCCGCACTCGACCGTATGGAACGCGACACGCTTCCGCTGACGCATCCCGTAACGGTCGGTTTCGAACGGCTCGACCGCAACACGTACAGCCCCATGCGGGACTCGCTCCCCGCCGGCGGCGGCACGGTCGCGCTCGGAGCGCTGCTCCGCTACGCCGTCTCCGCGAGCGACAACATCGCCTGCGACCTGCTGATCGACTTCGCCGGCGGCCCGGCGGCCGTCGACGACTATGTCCGCTCGCTCGGCATCGACGGCATGCGCATCCTGACCGACGAGCGCCGCATGCACCTGACCGTCGGGAACCAACGCCTCAACGCAGCGCGCCCCTCGGCCGTCTGCGCCCTCTTCGACCGCTTTCTGCGGGGCGGCGTGCTCAGCGCCGCCCACGAAGCCTTCCTGCGCAGTCTGCTCGTTTCGACCGAAACCGGAGCCGACAAACTCAAAGCGGGTCTTCCGGCACGCACGGTCATCGGGCACAAGACCGGCTCCTCCGGCCGGACGGCCGATGGCATCCGGATCGCCGACAACGATGCGGGCTATGTGCTCCTGCCCGACGGACGAAGCTACTGCATCGCCGTCTTCGTAACGGACTCGGAGGAGGACGACGCGGCGAACGCCGCCGTCATCGCCGCCATCTCGGCAGCCGTTTACGATCACTTCGCCGACGACCCGAACAGCGGCATGCACGGCTCGACGCCCCGCCCGGATCGGTACGCCGACCGAACGCCGGCGCACTGAACGAAGGGGGGGGGCTATGGGAGAGGTGCGGGAAAGACACCGGGAGAGCGCCCCAAAAGGAAGAGTGAAAAGACACTATGCAAGGCTCGGAAAAGATGCTGCACAGGCTCCGCAGGGAAGACTTGAAATACCGCCGGACATCATGCAGGGCGAGGAAGAGATGCCGCAAAGGCATCGAAGGCGCTGAAAGGCCGCTGCTGCCGACGGAATGCGTATTTTCGGAATCGCACGCTAAAGACAGACCGCGCCTCACGATCGTCCCGCACCCGAAACACACCCTTCACGACCTTTTCGAGCGGAACGCGCGACCGAGCCGCCCGGCTCCGACCGGCGGAGGAGGCACGGCGCAGCAGAGGCCACGGTTCTCCGCACCGCACGGTCGCGGAGGGCTGCCCGGCGACCGGAACCCGAAAGCAGACCGCCCGACGAACAAGCTCCTACACGACAGGGCCCCTGCCGCACCGTAAAGAAGACAACCGCTAAAAACGACCGCATGGACGATCTCGAAAAGATGAAATCGGGCGCATGGTGCCACGCCATCCGTCCTCAGATCGGCGAAGCGCTCCGCCGGACCGAAGAGCTGATGTTCCGTTTCAACCAGCTGCCGCCCTCCAGCACGGCGGAGCGCGAAGCCATCCTCCGCGGGCTCTTCGCCCGCTTGGGCCGGGATTGCATCATCCACAGCCCGTTCCACTGCGACTTCGGCACGCAGATCGCGATCGGCGACCATTTCGTCGGCAACTACAACCTCACGATCCTCGACGAGGCACCCGTTACGATCGGCAACCACGTCTTCATCGGCCCGAACGTCGGGCTCTACACCGTAACGCACGCCCTCGACGCCGGGCAGCGCAATGCGGGCATCATGCGCTCGCGGCCGATCACGATCGGCGACGACGTCTGGATCGGCGGCAACACGGTCGTGATGCAGGGGGTGAGGATCGGCAGCGGGTCGGTGATCGGCGCGGGGAGCGTCGTAACGCACGACATACCGGCAGGCGTGATCGCCTTCGGAAACCCCTGCCGCGTCGTGCGTCCGATCACTGCGGCGGATCGCATCGAGACCGTCCTTTAGCGCCGGCAAGAAGGAGGGGGGGGGCATACGGCCTCCCCCAACCGCTCCGCGGGCTCTTCGTCAGGTCCATCCGCAGACAGCGCCTCTTCCCGCAGCTTCCGGCAGCACCTCCACCGCGGGGAGTTCCTCCGCCCGCAGAGGCTCTCCGCACGGCGGCTCTTTCGGTGCGGACGAGAGAAGTGCCCCGACCCAAAGATACGACCGCCCGAGAGACGCCCCGGCACACCCCCTCCGCCGCCGGCGGAGAATATCGGCAGCGGCTCCGCGCCTCTCCGATGGAACCGCTGCGGGAAAGGTAACGGTCGACAGGTATTCGGATTTTCAATGCCTGCGGGATTCGCTCCGGTCGTCTTCGGGCGATACTCGGTTCGGGCACTCTGCCTATCGAAAAGGGCCGTTTCGGAGAACCGACGAAGAATCCGGAGCCGGATCGGCCCCTCGCGGCGAACGAAGCGCGTCTTTCACGCTCGCCGGACGGATGTTCATTCGTAGAGCAAATAGCCGGACCTCAGTCGGCGGAACCGCTCGACGTCGCCCTGCCAGCGTGCACGGATCTCTTCGGCCGAGGCCCCTGCGACGATCATTTCGCGCACCCAATCCACGCCTACGAGCTTCTCGAACATCGGGGTGAAAAACCGTTCGCCGATGCCGAGCTTCCGGTAAACCTCCACGAGGTATTCGAGATTCAGCCCCACGGTCCGCGCCTCGGCCTCAGGCATTGCGCTCAGGTCCTCCCCGTAGCAGCGCATGCCCTCGAAAGGCGGATGTCCGGCACCGGCCGTCGGACGAGGTACGAACGAAAACGCATACCCCTTCAGATCGGGATGTCCGTACAGTTCGAACGGCTTCTCCGTCCCGCGTCCCACGCTCACCACCGTCCCCTCGAAGAGACCGAGCGACGGATAGAGGTATACGGACCGCTGCGTGGGCAGATTGGGCGAAGGGGCGACCGGAAGCGCATAGGGCATATCGCGGGCATAACCCCGGCATCTGACCACGGTCAGCGCGCAGGGTCCGCACCACCCCTCGCCCACGGCCATGCGGGCGATTTCGCCCATCGTCAGTCCGTGCAGAACCGGCACGGGAAGTGCTCCGACCCCCGATTCGTAACGCATGTCGAGGACGGGGCCGTCGACATGATGCCCGTTCGGATTGGGGCGGTCGAGCACGATCACCTCGCGGCCGCTGTCGGCACAGGCATCCATCATGCGGAGCATGGCGATGTAGTAGGTGTAGAACCTGAGCCCCACATCCTGCATGTCGACCACCAGCACGTCGAACGAACGCATCGCCTCGGGCGAAGGACGCAGCGTCCGCCCGTCGTAGAGCGAAAGGACCGGAATGCCCGTCGCCGCATCCGTGCCGCCCGGCACCGCCTCGCCCGCGTCGGCCGTGCCGCGGAATCCGTGTTCTGGAGCGAATATCCCGCGCACGTCGAAGCCGCAGGCGTGCAGCAGGTCCACGAGGTGCAGCTGGCCATCGGAAGCTCCGGGACCGGCCGAAGCGGAGCGGCTGCCAAGGCCCGAACCGTTGCGGCCGCATACTCCCGAGCCGCAGCCCCAACGGATTTCGGAAGCACGGTCGGCGAAACCGCCGGCACCGGAGCACGCAGCGGCCGACTGCGAGCGCCCCGGTGCTTCGAGGCGACTTCCGGCCGCCGCAGGGGCGCCGATCGAGGAGCGCTCCGCTACGGCGGTATGATTGGCCAGCACGGCCACGCGCCGTCCGCGCAAAAGGGGAAAATAGGCTGCCGTATCGGTCATGCCGACCTGCACGGCCCCGCAAACATCCGTCGCGCCCGTGCATCGCCCCCTCGTCCGCCAGAGCGAATCGGAAGGCTGCGCCCACACGGCGACGGCACTCCATGACACACACAAGACAAACAAGATTCGTTTCATGCGGACAAAGATAGGACATTCGCCGCAAAATTCATGCGGCACCCGCTTCCCGCACCACATTCGGCCGATGCGGCCGAACAGATGTTCCGCCCTCCTCCCGGATCCAGCCATTTCATTCTCCCGCCGCAAGCCCCCTCCGAATAAAAAGGCAACGATCCTTGTGCGCACGGCGAGCCCCGACCGGGTCCACCCCGCAGTGCGGATCGCCCGTCCCGCATCCGCAGCAGTCTCCGCACAGCATTTCGTTCGGCAGGGCGAACGGACCTCGTACCCGCGCGGCGGAGCAGCAATCCGTACTGTCCCGGCCTCCCTTCGCCCCTACGCACGATCCGTCAGCGGGCCGGGACTGCAAACACGACCAGCGGATGCGGACGGCAGCGATATGCGCCGGAAACGACGGTCGATATTTCCGCAGCACGCCTTTCTGCGCACGCGGCGCACCGGAGACGAGCTACGCAACAGGATCGGGGTGTTCCGACGGAACAGGTGCGGCTCCGGCCGGAGCCGCACGTCGGTTTCGTCCGGCACCCGGATACGATCGTCCGGCAGACCCGCCGGACCTATCCGAGAATCGCAGATCGGAATACGTTCCCGAACGCACAACCCCGCATCAAAAGAGACTGCCTTCGGCTCGTCGGGCAGCCTCGTGCGCAATCCGGACGCGCCCCCGCGAAACGCCGAGACGGGAACACGCCCCGCTGCGAAAGGAGCGCTCGCAACGAACCGGAGGCTCGGCACGAATCCATGCGCTCTCTGCCGCGGCCTGACAACGCCCCGCACCGGACACCCACACCACCGCGGCGATTCGCCGCCGATGATCCGAAACACCTGCGGCCGCCGATCCGATCCTCGAAAAGACGATCGGCGGCAGCCGCGGAGCGTTCGGCCGTTTCTGCGGGCAGCGTCCCTCAGGCTTCGCCTCCGAACTCCATCAGGTAGGCCTTGATGAAAGCGTCTATATCGCCGTCCATCACCGCCTCCACGCACGAAGTCTGCACCCCCGTGCGGTGGTCCTTCACACGCCGGTCGTCGAAGACGTAGGAACGAATCTGCGAGCCCCACTCGATGCGTTTTTTCGAAGCTTCGAGCGCCTGCTGCGTCGCCATGCGTTTGTCCAGCTCGCGCTGGTAGAGCTTGCATTTCAGCAGCCGCATGGCGTTCTCGCGGTTCATCAGCTGCGAGCGGGTCTCCATGTTCTCGATCAGGAACTCCACCGGTTCGCCCGTATCGGGGTCCTTGCCGTGGTAGCGCAGACGCACGGCCGTCTCCACCTTGTTGACGTTCTGACCGCCCGCGCCGCTCGAACGGAACGTGTCCCACTCGATGTCCGACGGGTTGACCGTGATCTCGATCGTATCGTCCACCGCAGGCGACACGAAGACCGACACGAACGTCGTCTGGCGCTTGTTGTTGGCATTGAAGGGCGAGAGGCGCACCATGCGGTGCACGCCGTTTTCGCTCTTGAGGTAACCGTAGGCGTATTCGCCCTCGAATTCGAGCGTACACGATTTGATTCCCACCTCCTCGCCCGCCTGACAGTCGAGCACCCTGACCTTATAGCCGTGCGCCTCGCCCCAGCGGGTGTACATCCGCACGAGCATCTGCGCCCAGTCGAGCGCCTCGGTGCCGCCGGCCCCGGCGTTGATGTCCATGACGGCTCCGAGCTTGTCCTCCTCGCGGCGCAGCATGTTGCGCATTTCGAGTGCGCCGACGCGCTCCAGCGTCCGCGCATAGTGGTCGTCCATCTCTGCGTCGGTCATCACGCCCTCCTTCACGAAGTCGGGCATGAGCCGGAGATCCTCGACATCCTTGCGCACGGCGTCGTACTCCTCGACCCACGATTTGATCGACGCCACCTTCTGCAACTGCTTGCGCGCCTTGTCCGGATCGTTCCAAAAATCGGGTTCCTGCGTCTTCTCCTCCTCGTTGCGCAGGTCGATGCGTTTCTGTTCGATGTTCAGATAGCGTTCGAGCTGCGCGGTGCGCTCGGTCAGCTCCTTGATTTGTTCCGCAAGTATCATAGTCGTTTCCGTTATTGCTCTTCCGCGGGTTTCACACCCAATTTGCGCGCCGCGTATTCCAGCACGAAGTCGGCCGTGCCTTCGACCCCCAGCACCGAGGAATCGACGCACAGATGGTAGGTCGCCGCCATGCCCCACGTCCCGTGGCTGAAATAATTGTAGTAGGAGGCCCGTTTCGCGTCCGTACGGTCCATCAGCTCTTCGGCCGCCGCAGGCGCGATGCCGTGCAGGCGGCAGAGCCGGTCGCGGCGTTCGGCGCGGCCCGAGGCGATGAAGACGTTCAGCACGCGCGGACGGTCGCGCAGGATGTAGTCGGCGCACCGCCCTACGAACACGCACGACTCGCGCGCAGCCACGTCGCGGATCACGTCGCTCTGGATCTTGAAGAGCGCTTCGCTGCTCAGCACGTCCGTCAAACCGCCGTCGTCGCCCGCAAAGGGCGCCCGCAGATAACCGATCAGCGTGGAAAGCACGCTGCGCGACTCCTTCTCGTCGGCTTTCTCGAACACCTCGGGACAGATGCCGCTCTGCTCGGCCGCGAGGTTGATGAGCTGTTTGTCGTAGAGCTTCACGCCCAGCCGGCGGGCGATGATCTCGCTTACGGCCTTGCCGCCGCTGCCCAACTGACGGCCGATGTTGATGAAAAATTGATCCTGATCCATATCCATGCGTTATTATCGGTGGGTCCGAGCCGCTTTCTGCGCCCTGAATCGCCGGAACTGGTAGGCGAGCATGCAGGCAGCGACGATCGAGGCCAGCAAGTCCGAGAGCGGCATGGCGCACCACACGCCCCAACTGCCGTCCCAGCGGGTGTATTCGTCGAAAATGCGGGGCAGGAACAACAGCCCGGGCAGGAGGAAGAGCAGCTGCCGCGAGAGCGACAGGAAGATCGCCTTGCCGGCCATGCCGATGCTCTGGAAGAAGTTGGTCGTAACCATCTGGAATCCGATGATCGGGAAGCAGAGGAAGACGATCCGCATCCCCTCCGCCGAAAGGCGGATCAGCTCGGGATCGTTCGTGAAGGCCGAGACGGCCAGCCGCGGCGCCAGCTCGCCGAGCAGGAAGCCCGCCGTAGTAACGCACGTGGCGCCGATGATCGTCAGCTTCAGCACGCGGTTCACGCGGTCGAACTGCCGGGCGCCGAAATTGTATCCGGCGATGGGCTGCATGCCCTGATTGATGCCCATGACCACCATCACGAAAAAGAAGCCCAGACGGTTGACGATGCCGTAGGCGCCGATGTTGAGGTCGCCGCCATACTCCTTGAGACCCTTGTTGATGAGAATCACGATGAAGCACGCCGCGAGGTTCATCAGAAAGGGCGACATGCCGATGGCGAAGATATTGCCCACGATCTTCCGGCGCAGGCGGTAGATGCCCCGCCGGAAGTGGAGCAGCTCCTCCTTGTCGGACAGAAGACGGAACTGCCACACGAGCGACACGACCTGCGCGAGCACCGTGGCGACGGCCGCGCCCTCGATCCCCCAGCCGAACCAGAAGATGAAGATCGGGTCGAGCACGGCATTGATGACGACCGTGTTGATCGTGGCGTACATCGACTTGCGCGGATGGCCCGAAGCCCGCAGCACGGCATTCAGTCCGAGGTACATATGAGTGATGACGTTGCCCAGCAGGATGATCTGCATGTAATCGCGCGCATAGCCGATCGTCGCGTCGCTCGCACCGAAGAAATAGAGGATCGGATCGAGGAACACGAGGGCGGCCGCGCCGAATACGACGCCGACGATCAGATTGAGTACCAGCACATTCCCCAGAATATTCTGCGCGGATTCGTAATCGCGCTGCCCCAGACGCATCGACACGAGCGTCGCGGCACCCACGCCCACCAGCGAACCGAACGCCGCGGCGAGGTTCATCAGCGGGAACGTAAGCGCCAGTCCCGAAATCGCCATCGGCCCCACGCCATGCCCGATGAAGATGCTGTCGATCATGTTGTAAAGCGACGAAGCGGTCATCGCGATGATCGCCGGCACGGCATATTGAACGAGCAGTTTGCGGATGCGTTCGGTCCCGAGTTCCGCAGCCGCTCCTTTTATTGCATTCATTATCGAGTCATTATCTTAATTATTTGTAAAACCGTCGGGTACCGACCCGGCCGGAAGAGAGCCTTCTGCGGTCGGACACGGAACGGTCCGAAAGAGAACGCTCCTGCGATACGCTGCCGGATCCGCCCCGTGCGACGCCCGTCCCGGTATGAGCCGGACAAGGGCGAACTCTCCGACGCCGGCCCTCTCCGAGGCCCCGTTTCTCGACGTGCCGCCGGCGCGTCGCCCCCCCCCGCGATCGCCTGCTCCGCGAAATACGTTCGGACGAAAACACCCGAGGCGTCCCACCGAACAGCCCGCCCGCGGGAGACTGCGCCCCGACGCCTCTCCTCGAAGACTATGCTCCGCACGCGAAACGCATCCCCACCGACCGCTCCGGTTTCCCGAACGCCTCCGGTCCTCTCCGAGGTCCGCCGGACGGCCGCCGTCCGTCCTATGATTCCGGGCGGTCCGGACTCCGCGCCTTACGTCCCGGTCCCGATGGTATCGCCGGCCGCCGGTATCTATTCCAGCTCCCAGTCCGAACCGTCCTTGCGGTCCTTGACACGGATTCCGGCCGCGGCAAGTCCGTCGCGGATGCGGTCCGAGGCGGCCCAATCCTTCGCGGCACGGGCCTTGAGGCGTTCGTCGAGCAGCATCTCCACCAGAGGCGTGATGTAGTCGCGCCCCGAGGCGGTTCCGGTAGCCTTCTCGTCGCGCAGGCCGAGGATGTCGAACGCATAGCGGGCGAAGAGCGACCGGAGCTTTTCGAGATCGGCCTCCGTGAAAGTCTGCACTCCTTCGGCAGCCTGATTGACGATACGCACCCAGTCGAACAGGGCCGAAATCACCATCGGCGAGTTCAGGTCGTCGGCCATGGCCTCGGCGCAGCGACGCTCCAGCTCCGCCGGATCGGCCGTCGACACGGCCGCGGGTCGGAGTTTCGAAAGGGTCTCGATGCCCTTCATCAGACGGTCGAGGCCCTTCTCGGCAGCCTGCAGCGCTTCGTTCGAGAAATCGAGCGTCGAACGGTAGTGGGCCTGCAGCACGAAGAAACGGATCGTCATGGGCGAATAGGCTTGCGCGAGCAGCCGGTGCGTCCCGCCGAAAAGCTCTTCGAGGGTGATGAAGTTGCCCAGCGACTTGCCCATCTTCTGCCCGTTGATCGTAATCATGTTGTTGTGCACCCAGTATTTCGCCGAATCGTGGCCGAGCGCGGCCGTCGACTGCGCGATCTCGCACTCGTGGTGGGGGAACATGAGGTCCATGCCGCCGCCGTGGATGTCGAACCGCTCGCCCAGATATTTCGTACTCATGGCCGAACACTCCATGTGCCAGCCCGGAAATCCCTCGCCCCACGGCGAGGGCCAGTGCATGATGTGCCCGGGCGCCGCCTTCTTCCACAGGGCGAAGTCGAACGAACGGCGCTTGTCGTTCTGGCCGTCCAATTCGCGCGTGTTGGCCACGATGTCGTCCAGATTGCGGCCCGAGAGTATGCCGTAGCGGTATTTCCGGTTGTAAGCCTCCACATCGAAATAGACCGAGCCGTTCGACTCGTAGGCGAAGCCGTCGGCCAAAATCCGTTTCACGAACTCGATCTGCTCGATGATGTGTCCCGAAGCATGGGGTTCGATCGAGGGCGAGAGCACGTTCAGCGCATCCATCGCGCGGTGGTAGCGCTCCGTGTAGTAGTGCGCCACCTCCATCGGTTCGAGCTGTTCGAGCCGCGCCTTTCGGGCGATCTTGTCCTCGCCCTCGTCGGCGTCGTGCTCCAGATGGCCCACGTCGGTGATGTTGCGCACGTAACGCACCTTGTAGCCCAGCGAGCGGAGGTAGCGGAACAGCAGATCGAACGTTACGGCCGGACGGGCATGGCCCAAATGGGGGTCGCCGTAGACCGTGGGACCGCAGACGTACATGCCTACATGGGGCGGATCGATGGGCTCGAACACCTCCTTGCGGCGGGTGAGCGTATTATAAAGGACCGGTTTGGATTCCATAAACAGCGAATTTTCTGCAAAAATAGCAATTTTTCTCCACATGCGCCAAAATCTCCGATGCAAAGAGCGGCCCGAGAAACCGCCGCAGAACAAACGGAAAATAAAAAACGCATAAAGCCGTCGAACTTTTTGCGAAA